>Ga0209431_10000210_pt1 | contig 46205 bp, 30 predicted proteins | sample RifCSP13_3_FD_184021 | JGI IMG/M metagenome (GOLD analysis project Ga0209431, IMG submission 184021) | Soil microbial communities from Rifle, Colorado - Rifle CSP2_sed 13_3 (SPAdes) (version 2) | ecosystem: Environmental > Terrestrial > Deep subsurface > Rock core/Sediment | place: Rifle... | reverse complement strand
TCATAAATCAACTGCCAGGCGCAGGGGGTTTCCGGACTGATCTCGCAATGGCCGTCCTCTGAGCCGCCGCACGGGCCGTTGAGCAGCGATTTGGAGCAGCGGGCGATCGGGCAGATACCTCCGGTCAGGCCGAGGATGCAGTCACCGCACGCTGCGCAGCGCTCTGCCCATATCCCTTGCTCGAGGGGCAGCCCCAGGAACTTGGTATTCAATCCTGGCACCACCCAGGTGTTGGGAAAGTGTTCGGCGATCGCCTGCACCCCGATCCCACAGCCTAACGAAAGCACGACGTCCGCTTCTTTTACCTGCTCGGCGACCGCATCCAGGTATTCCCATTCACACTGGCGTTGGACGGTCACGTCAGTGACATTTTTCGGGGCGCCGTCGAGCTTGGACGTCATGCGCAGGGATGAGGACAGGATGGCGGCCTCGCGCGAACCGCCAGCAAAGCACACCGTCACGCACGTGCCACAGCCCATAACCAGTACGTTCTTGGCACTCCCGACCAGGGATTTAATCTCTTCTAAAGTCTTTTGTTCAGCAACAATCATGATCCACCTCCGAAGGAAGGATGAGGGATGAAGGATAAAGGATGCGGTTACCTTCTTTTAGTCTTAACTTTTCTAACGATTGAGACGAATATAGCCGTAAGTTCATTAGTTTCCTTTAGTAGTAACGCCAACTTGTCTTCTGATATGATACCGGCTTCTTCAATAAGTTCTAACCAGTAAGCTGTTTCTTCTAGTTCTTGTAAGCTCCCTTCGATCTTGTTTATGAAATCGGCATCAGACTTCGCCCGTTGTGCTTCTCGATATTGAGCTCCAACCGATGTGCCGGATCGCAAGACTTGCTTGCCAAGAACTTGTGCCACTGTTGTTTTGGGTAACATACTGTAAAGCTTGATCACCATCAACGCGAAGCTCTTGGTCCTCACTTTCAAATCTTGCTCATTCATTTAATTTCAGCTATCATCCTTCATCCTTCAGCCTTCAGCCTTCATACTTTCCTTAAGGGGTTTGACCCCAGATCTTCGATAGTTTCCGTCATGTCTTTTGCCGCCGCAACAAACTCGCCCGCCATGGCCGACGACAGGTTGAACATGCGCACCCGCCCTGGCTCAAGGCCAATTTCGGCCAGCAATGTTTTAAGTCGCTTTATCCGGCGTCTGGCGTTGGCATTACCTAACTGGTAATGACAGTCGCCAGGCAGTCAGCCTGCCACCATCACACCGTCCGCGCCGTCTTCCAGGGCCTGGAGCACCATCAATGAATCTAGCTTGCCAGTGCAGGGCAGCAGGACGATCTTGATGACTGGCGGGTACTGCAGGCGGAGCCCCCCAGCCAGGTCCGCAGCTGCGTAGGCGCAGTGTTCACAGCAATAGCTGATGATCTGCAACTTTGGCGCATTCATATGGACCTGTTCATGATCTGCTAATTCCTTCAACCCTCGGTCGTATTAACCGGCAACGATACGAATAACGCCGCCACCTTGGCCTTCATTTGCGCGTCGGTGTAATGCATCAGCTGGATGGCGCGCGCCGGGCATTCGGCTACACACGAGCCGCAGCCAAGGCACACGGCGGCTTCGATAAAGGCTGCACCCACGATGCCGCCTACCCCAGTCAGGTCTGCCTGGATCTTTGGCACGCCATAAGGGCAAATGCGCACGCAAGTCAGGCAGCCGGTGCACAATTCTGGATCCACCACGGCTACCCGTCCACCGGCGGTCAATGTCTCCCGGCTGAGTACACGCCCCGCTCGCGCCGCGGCTGCCTGGGCCTGGATCAGGGTTTCGTCCAACAGCTTTGGGTAATGCGCCATGCCGGCCATGAAGACCCCATCCGAGGAGAAATCCACCGGGCGGAGCTTGACGTGGGCTTCGAGGAAGAAGCCATCCCTGTCCGTAGGGACTTTGAACAGCCTGGATACATCAGCGGTTTCAGGCCGTGGGACGATAGGCATGCTTAACACCAGGATATCCGGCTGCAAAGTGAACCAATTGTCCAGGGAGGCATCCCAAGCACGAACAGTCAGACCGTCGTAGGGCAAGATATCATCTTGCCCTGCCGCTACTTGCGGAGGGTGGGCGTCGTCGTAGCGGGCGAAAAGGATGTTGTGTTTGCGGGCCTCTGCATATAGTCTTTCTTTAAAGCCGTAGGTGCGAATGTCCTTATAAAGGAGCATGACTTCCGCCTGCGGATTTATCTCCTTCAGCCGCAAGGCGTTCTTGAGACTGACCGAGCAACAGATGCGGCTACAGTATTTTTCCGCAGGCCCAACGCACAGGATCATGGCGATAGATTTAATGTTTTTGATCCATGATGGCTGATTGGCAAGGAATGCCTCGAACTTCTGTTGCGTGATGACCTTCGGATGCGTGCCGTAGGCATACTCAGGACCGCGGTATTCCTGGCCACCGGTTGCCAGGATCGTCGCTCCATGGGTTACTGCAACCCGCTCTCCATCGGCGTGGAGGATCGTGGTGGTGAAGTTCCCCATGAAGCCGGAAGTGGCAACTACTTTACTCTTCAAGTGCAAGGAAATAGTTGGGTGGGAAAGGACTAACCTTTCCAGGCGTTGCAAGGTGGCTTGCGGGTCTTGGGGCTGCTCCACTCCGGAAGGTGGCAGCGAAGTAAATATTTGCCGCAGGTTACCGCCCAATTCGGCCTCTTTTTCCACCAGGTGTACCGGGAACCCCTGCTCGGCCAGCGCCAGGGCAGCGGTCATTCCGGCTGCGCCACCGCCGACCACCAACGCGGCCCGTTGCACCGGGACGGTCATGGTCGTTTGCGGCGCGAGCAAGGCCGCCCGCGCTACCGCCATACGCACCAGCTCTTTTGCCTTGTCTGTGGCTACTTCCCAATCATCAGAGTGTACCCAAGAGCACTGGTTGCGGATATTGGCCATTTCCACCAGGTAGGGGTTCAAACCTGCTGCCCGGAGGCTGTCCTGGAATAGGGGTTGGTGAGTGAGCGGCGAGCAACTGGCCACGACGACCCGGTTCAGGCTGAGCTCTTGTATGCGCTGAGAAATTAACTTAATCGAATCTTGAGAGCAGGCGTAGAGCGTATTTTCTGCGTGAACGACATCGGGAAGCCGGCGCGCGTACCCGGCCACGCCAGGCACATCGAGAAAGCCGGCGATGTTCGAACCGCAATGACAGACGAAAACCCCGATGCGCGGTGGCTCTGCGGAAACGTCCCGTTCAACGGGGTATTCACGCATGTGGGTCAGCGACCCACGTGCACCAGCGAGTAAGGCTGCGCTGGTGGCGGCTGCTCCGCTAGCCTCGACGACAGATTCGGGGATATCCTTTGGCTCGCGAAATGGGCCAACTGCGAAAATGCCGGGGCGGCTGGTCTCTAACGGGTTGAATTGGGTTGTGTGACAGAAGCCATATTCATCCAGCTCTATTCCCAGGCGAAGTCCCATCTGGCGCACGGATTCCGAGATCTCCATGCCCACTGAAAGAACAACCATATCGAAGCGTTCGGAGTGCAGTACCCCGCCCTCGTCCAGATAATTCAGGAGCAGGTCATGGGATTCAGCATCTTCCCATAAGCTGCTGATCCGGCTGCGGTGGTAGTGGACGCCATAGCGGTCGCGGGCTCGCTCGAAGTAGCTCCAATATCCCTTGGAGAAAGCGCGCATATCCATCATAAAGACATGCACATCCAGGCCGGGCAGGTGTTCTTTGGCGATCACCGCTTCTTTGGTGGCGTACATGCAACACACCGCCGAGCAGTAGTCATGGCTCTGGTCACGGGAACCCACGCACTGCAGGAAAGCGATCTGGCTGGGGGCTTTGTGGTCAGAAGGCCGGCTGATATGGCCCATCGTCGGGCCGGAAGCTGATAACAGGCGTTCGAACTGCAGGGCAGTGACTACGTTCGGGAAGCGTCCAAACCCAAATTCCTCTGAAAGTTCGGCGTGGTAAACCTGGTAGCCAGGGGCCAGGATGACTGCGCCCACGTTGAGCTGCTCCTGGCGCGTCACCATGTTGTGGTCGATGGCATTCACTCCGCAAGCATAAACGCACGCCAGGCATTCTGAGCAGATGCCACATTGCAGACAGCGTTGGGCTTCCGCCCGCGCCTGGTGTTCAGTCAGCCCGAGGACAACCTCGCGGTAACTGGTCACCCGCTCTTCCATTGGCAGCAGCGCGGGTTCAATCCTCGCCTGCGGTTGAATCTCACCCGCTGCCACTTTTTCGGCCAGTTCCTGGCGGGTGAACTTCACGACGGGTGGCGCCGGTGGATCAGGCTGGTCCAGCGGTTGTTTTTGCAGGAATTGGTGGATAGAGCGGGCCACCCGGTGCCCGAGAGCCACTGCTTCAATAATATAACTGGCGCCGGTCTTGCGGCCGCCGACCACGAACAGGCCGGGGACCTTGCTAGCCAGGGTCTGGGGATCGCCGGCCAGATCGTCGAAGCGGGAATCCAGGTAGTTCAAATCTGAAAACTGGCTCACCGTTCCGATGATCGTGTCGACATCCAGGATGAATTCCGAGCCAGTTTTGACCTTTGGACGCCGCCGCCCGCTGGCATCCACTTCTATACCCTGGCTGGCTTGGGCGAGCTCAATGCCAACTACTTTACCACCGGCTGACAGGACGCGGATGGCAGTGGTGCGCTCGTGTAAATGGATGCCTTCCGCTTCAATTGCTGCCATCTCCCAATGGTAAGCGGGCAGCTCACCGCGTGGGCGGTCGAGAACCAGATAGACCGCCTGCGCTCCCAACCTCCTGGCAACCGCCGCGGTGTCCAAGGCGGTGATCCCACCACCCACCACGGCTACACGCTCTCCGATGGTGATTTTCTCGCCGAGGTTGATTTTACGTAAGAAGGTGGCCGCTGAAAGAACGCCGTCCGCTTCCTCGCCGTCGATGCCGAGGGAATGGTCAGGGGAGGATATGCCGGTCGCCAGGCAGACTGCGTCATATCCCTGCTTGAGCAGCGCCGTCGGGTCTTTAACCGGGGTGTTTGTCTTGAGCATCACTCCCAGGGCAAGGATGTCGTCGATATCTTGTTGAAGGACGCCTTTAGGCAGGCGGTGAGCCGGGATGCCGACGCGCATCATGCCGCCGGCCACCGGCAGCGCCTCGTAGACGGTCACCCCGTAGCCGAGCTTCACCAGGTCATGCGCCGCGGTCAACCCGGCTGGCCCGGCGCCGACCACGGCAATCCATTCCGCACGGGTGCGGGGAACTGGTTCCACCTTTTCCCGTCCATACGCCAGGGCGTAGTCGACGACGAAGCGCTTCAGCGACATGATACCCACTGCCTGGTCGACCAGGGCACGTGAGCAGCTGCCCTCGCATGGATGGTGACAGGTTCGCCCACAGACGCTCGGGAAGGGGTTATCCTCCTTGATGACGCGCAGTGCCTCGCGATACCTGCCTTCGGCGATCAGGGCGATATACCCCTGGGCGCGTTGCCCGGCCGGGCAGCTCCCCCGGCAGGGAGCGATCCCGAGCTTCTCGATGGCGTAAGCTGCGGGGACTGCCTGGGTGTAGAGGCGATAAGCGGCTTTCCGCTCCTTCAATCCTTCTTCATAGAGGTCCTGGATAGAAACCGGGCAAACCTCGGCACAATCTCCACACCCCACGCACTTGTCGACATCGATGTAGCGCGGCCTGCGACGCAGGGTCACGGTGAAATTGCCAGCTTGCCCCTCGACGCTCAACACGTCGCTATTGGTGAGGATGTCGATATTGGTGTGCCGCCCGGTGTCCACCAGCTTGGGGCTGATGTTGCACATGGCGCAGTCATTGGTGGGGAAGGTCTTGTCGAGCTGGGCCATGTGCCCGCCAATGGCCGATTTCTCCTCGACGAGATATACCTTGAAGCCCTGATCGGCCAGGTCTAACGCCGCTTGCATCCCAGCGATGCCGCCGCCGACCACCAGGACGGCGCCGACCGGGCCGACTTGTGCGGCTGTGTTTAATTTAATCATGGCCGAATCACTCTTATTCATCGTTCTCAGTTCACCTGAAGCTACCCTTTGAGCTGGTCGCTTTCCGTCGCTATCCACTCCCTGCGACGCATCTCAGGCGTCAGCAGATCGCGCGGGATGTAGACAGTAAAGCGGGTGCCGGTTTTGCCGGCCTCGCCAGTCAAGTTCCTGACCAGGATTCTTCCATTGTGAGCTTCAATGATTTTCATGGCGATCGAAAGGCCGAGTCCCGCGCCTTGAGTCTGTTCGACGTTGCTGGCGCGGAAGAAATCTTTGAAGATATGGGGCAGGTCTTCTTCGGGGATGCCCGGGCCTTCGTCCTCGACTTCTAAGACGACCGCTTCTTGTTCATACCAGGCGCGAAAAAACACTCGGCTGTCCGGGGGTGAGAATTTTATGGCGTTGTTTAGCAGGTTGGTGAAAACCTGCCGTAATCGTCGCCGCGCTCCAACGATAGGTTCGAACTTGGGCGGCGGTTCGATGATCAAGCGAATGCCTTTCTCGGCTGCTGCCAGGCGCGCATCCTCGACCGATTCGGTACCTATTTCGCCTGGGTTGCACCATTCGAAATCGGCCTGGATCTGTTCCGGGCGCATGCGCGCCAGGTCGACCACGTCGCCGATCAGGGTGCGCAGGTCGACCACGCGCAGGATGCTGCGTTCTATCATGCGTTTTTGTTTTGGGTTGAGCTCCCCGGCGAAGCCTCCGAGCATCGTTTGTAAATAGTTCTCAATGGCTGCCAGAGGCCCACGCAGTTCGTGCGAGACAATGGAAAGGAAGTAAGTAAGGGTGTTGGTTGCGTTGCGATAGCGACCGCCGACCAGCATTGCCAGAATCCTCATCACCTTGAGACCGGCTGCCGGGTGGGTTTCCAGGAAGGCGCGCAAGGCTTTCCCATCGACTGCAATGACGCGGGTGGGTTCGAGGCACACGGCAGAGGTGGAATATTCATCGGGCATCGTCAGGGTAGAGAAGCCGGCGATCTTACCTGGTTCAACGTATCCGATGGTCGCGTTGCGCGGCGTCGAGTGCCGCCCGATCTGGATTTTCTTTTCCAGGGCCAGTTTGCCGCGCTCTACGATGAACATGGTCTCGGCGGGCGCGCCCTCCACCAGCACAAATTCACCTTCGTGGAAAGTTTGCTCACGACAAAATTCGGCGATGGCGATTAAATCCTCATCGCATAGTTCGCTGAAGATTTCTGAGCGGCGCAACCGCTCTGCAGTTACCGTGAGAGAGCGCGCAGACACTTCAAACATGGATTTTTAGCAGTTTCTCTACCCGTTGTAGTAAATCTGCCGGGTTAGCCGGTTTTTGGACGAAGTCCTGGATGTCCATCGCCATCCCGGTCTCGAGTTCATAGCGCCGCCGGCTGGCATCCTCAATGACCGTGGTCAGCACCATGATCGGAACGTGGGTGTAGCGTGGTTCGCTGCGCATCTCGCGAATCACGCCCCAACCGTCCATGCGCGGCATGAGCAGGTCCAGGATCAAGAGATCCGGGATTTCCTGTGTGATCATCTCCATGCATTTTTTCCCATCCCGCGCCGTGGCCAGGCGATAGGGTTGTGACTCCAGGATAGTGACGATGCCCTCCAGGATGTCCGGGTCATCGTCGACGATCAGGATATAGGATCTTTTCTCCATCTCTGCCATGTCGTAGCCTCCTACAATCCTTCGCTTCCCAGGCTGGCCTCAGCCGGTGGGGTTTCCTGGGTCAAATGATCCTCAGTTCCATTCTGCCTCAGCGGGTTGGCTCCGATACGCTTGATCTCGGCCGTCATTTCGGCGGCTGACCAAGCGAACTGGCCGCCCATCGCTGAGGAGATATTGATCATCTGGATCCGCTGGCTTTCCAGGCCGATCTCCTTCAGCAACTTCTGGGCGTATTCAACTCGCCGCCGGGCGTTGAGATTACCTTCCAGGTAATGACAGTCGCCCTCCAGTCAGCCAGCCACCATTACCCCGTCAGCACCGTCCTCGAAGGCGCGCAGGACATACAGCACGTCGAGTTTGCCGGAGCAGGGTAGTTCGATCACCTTGATCGAGGTTGGGTATTCCAGCCGCATGGAACCAGCCAGGTCGGCGGCGGCATAGGCGCAATAGTGACAGCAGAAGGCGATAATCTCTGGTTGGAAGTCCTGATCGGCCATCAGCGTACCTCTATGCTTGTCACGGGCACAAAACCTGCCTTTTCCGGTTGGCGTCTGAAAAGCGCATCCAGCTTCATCAGGGTCTGCGCGTCGGTGTAGTGCATCAGCTGAATGGCTTGCGCTGGGCACTCCGCGGCGCATGTACCACATCCATGGCAGATGGCTGGCTCGACATACGCTGCGCCGCTGATACTGCCAACACCGGCAAAGTCAGCGCGCACGCGCGGCACATCGTAAGGGCAAATCCGGACACAGGTCAAACAACCGACGCATTTTAGCGGGTCTACCACCGCCACGCGGGCGTTTGTCAGCATGAATTCCTGTGAAAGAATATTGGCAGCCCGCGAGGCTGCTGCCTGGGCCTGGGCGATCGTTTCGTCGAGGAACTTGGGATAATGCGCCAGGCCGGCCATAAAGACACCGTCTGCAGAGAAGTCTACCGGACGCAACTTGACGTGCGCCTCCAGGAAGAAACCGTCCATGTCTACCGGCAGCTTGAGCCGGCTAGCCAGCTCGCGCGCCCCGCTTGGTGGGACGACCGGGGTGCTCAACACGAGCAGATCCGGTTCCAGCGTGATCTCCCTGTCAAGCAGCGGCTCCCACACCTCGACAGTAATCGATCCCAGATTGCGGCTTGCATCTTGCTGTTCACTGACTCTTACTACCGGCTTGCGATCAAAATCAAAGTGGATGAACCTGACCCCCGCTCGCCGCGCCTCAGTGTACAGGCGCTCCTTGAATCCATAGGTGCGGATATCACGGTAGAGCAGCGTGATCTGGGCTTGCGGGTTGAGTTCCTTGAGTTTGAGGGCGTTCTTTAGGGCGGTGGTGCAGCACAGGCGGCTGCAATACTTCTCGCCTGGGCCAACACATTGGATCATGACCAGAGATTGGAGGTCGCTGATCTCAGCTGGTTGGTTGGCGAGGAAATCCTCGAATTGCAGTTGCGTAAGGATCCCGGGATGCGTGCCGTAGCCGTATTCACGTCCCTTGTATTCGACGCCGCCCGTGGCGATCAGGATCACGCCATGTCCCACCTGGAATGTGCCCTCATCCCGGCGGATCGTGGAGGTGAAGTTGCCTTTAAATCCGCCGGTCTCGATCAATTCAGCTTGCGTGTAAACCTGGATCATTGGGTGCCGGGTGACCTGGGCGACCGTTTCGGCGAGATATTCTTGCGGGGAGGGAAAAGGAAGCGGCAGAGACGCAGTTGCAGGCAGGAAGTGGCGCAGGTGGCGCAAATTGCCGCCCAGTTGTTCTTCTCGCTCGATGAGATGCACCGGGAAGCCCTGATCGGCCAACGTGAGCGCAGCAGTCATCCCGGCTATCCCGCCGCCGATGATCAGGGCGGCATGGTTGACCGGCACTTCGGAGGTCTTCAGTGGCTGCAGCTCACTGGCGCGCGCCACCGCCATGCGTACCATCGACCTGGCCTTGGCGGTCGCTCCTTCCCAATCAGAGGAGTGCACCCACGAACATTGGTTGCGGATATTGGCCATCTCGAAGAGATGCGGGTTAAGCCCGGCCTGGCGGATGGCATCCTGGAAGAGCGGTTCGTGGGTGAGCGGCGTGCACGAAGCGACCACCACCCGGTTCAACTCCAGCTGTTTAACTTGATCGATAATATGGGCGATCGTATCCTGGGAACAGGTGTAGAGATTGTCCTCGGCGTGCGCCACGCCGGGCAGGGTGCGGGCGTACTCGGCCACCCCGGGCACGTCGAGAAAACCGCCGATATTGCTCCCGCAGTGGCAGACGAACACCCCGACGCGTGGGGCCTCTGCCATGATATCGCGTTCGTCCGGATAACTGCGTACCTGGGCCAGGGTGTTGCGGGCCGGGGCGAGCAAGCGCGCCGCATTCGCCGCCGCCCCGCTGGCCTCCATCACGGTTTCGGGGATGTCCTTTGGCTCACGGAAGGGCCCGGCGACAAAAATGCCAGCCCGGCTGGTTTGCAAGGGATTAAATAGGGTGGTGTGGCAAAAGCCGTAAGGGTCGAGCTCGATCCCCAGGTTCCGGCCGAGTTCCTTAACCGGCTCGGATATCTCCATCCCCACGGATAACACCAGCAGGTCAAACTCTTCCTCGATGGTCTCGTGAATACCCTGGTATGGAGCAGCATAGCGGACTCTGATGTTGTGGGTGAGGGGGTCTTCTTTAAGGTCGCTCAGCCGGCAGCGTGTATACTTGACTCCGTATTTGCCTTCCGCCCGGCGGTAATATTCTTCGTACCCCTTGCTGAAGGCGCGCGTGTCCATGAAGAAGACCTGGCAGGACACCTGGCCATCGCCATTTCCGGAGCGCGCCTCCGCCCTGGCGTGCTCGACGGTCATGATGGCTTCCTTGGCTGCGTACATGCAGCACACCGACGAGCAGTAATCGTGGCTTTGGTCGCGGCTGCCAACGCACTGTAAAAAGGCGATCCGCTTGGGTTTGTGCCCGTCGGAGGGGCGTTCGACATGTCCTTTGGTGGGGCCGCTGGCGGAGAGCATCCGCTCGTATTGTAAAGCGGTGACCACGTTGGAGTAGCGACCCAGCCCATATTCTTCGGACAGGTGCGCGTTGTAAATCTGATAACCTGGGGCGAGGATCAGCGCGCCGACCTGCAGCGATTCGATGCGTTGGAGGTCATCATGGTCAATGGCGTTCCGCCCGCAGGCAAAGACGCAGGACATGCACTCCGAGCAGATCCCACAGGCCAGGCAGCGGGCGGCTTCGGCCTGGGCGCTCTCATCGTCGTATCCGCCTTCGACTTCGGCGAAATTGTCAACCCGCTGCGCTACGGGCAGCTCTGGCAGGGGTATGCGTCCCTTGCGGTGGATCTCGCCACGCCCCATCCGTTCCTCGAGCTCCTGGCGTGTGAGGCGCACCACAGGCAACTTCGGCTTGGGAGGCGTCTCCAGGTTTTCACTGCGCAGGAAGCGCAGGATGGATTCGGCAGCTTTGTGCCCGCTGTTCACCGCCTCGATCACGAAGGCCGTGCCGGAGACGCTATCCCCGGCTGCGAACACACCTGGACGAGTTGCAGCAAAGGTATTTGGATTGATGGCGATGGTCTTGCGCTCGGTCAGGCCAACGCCAGCATCGTCCGGAATGAAAGCCAGGCCGGCGCGCTGACCGACCGAGAAGATCACCGTGTCGCAGGCGATGACATGCTTCGAATTAGGGGCCTTTTCGACGGATAGGCGGCCAGCTTCGTCGAAACTGAAAGAGCTGACCTGCATGCACTCGACGCCGCAGGCCCGGCCGTTTTCGTCTGGGAGGACGCGTTCGAAGGAGCGCCCTGGGTAAAGGGCGACGCCCTCCTCTTCGGCTGCCTGGATCTCCCAGGGGTGGGCAGGCATCTGCTCGCCGCTTTCCAGGCAGGCCATTGAGACCTGGCGACCCAGGCGGACTGCACTGCGGGCGACATCGATCGCCACGTTCCCGCCGCCGAGCACTAATACATTTTGCCCCAGCTCCGGCACCCCTTCATCCTTCTTCGAGTACCTTCCCAGCCGGACGTCCCGCAGGAAATGTGTATTGATCAGCACGCCCTCCAGGTTGGCGCCTGGGATCGGCAGGCGGATACCCTCGTGAGCGCCGACGGCGATCAGAACAGAGGCAAACCCTTCCTCGAAAAGGTCGTCCAAGTTGTTGACTTGCGTGTTCAGGCGCAGGTCAACACCCAGGTCGACGACATCTTGCACCTCGCGTTCGATGACCTCGGCGGGCAGGCGGTATTCGGGAACGCCCAGGCGCAGCATGCCGCCTGCGACGGGCATGGCTTCAAAGATCGTCACCGGGTATCCGGCACGAATGACATCCTGGGCGGCCGTCAGGCCGCATGGTCCTGCGCCGATGATGGCGACTCTCCGGTCAGGGTATTTAATCTCGACTGGATCGAGCGGTTGGCGTGGCGAGGCGTAGACTTTATCGGTGACGAAGCGCTTCAGGGCGCGGATATTGATCGGTTCGTCGACCTGGCCGCGGTTGCAGGCCGTTTCACAGCGATGGTTGCAGATCCGCCCACAGATGCCCGGAAAGGGATTGTCCATTTTGATCACCCGCAAAGCATCCTCCCAGCGTCCCTCCCGGATCAGAGCGATGTAGCCTTGGGCGCGCTGCCCGGATGGGCAGGCGTCCCGGCAGGGGGCGATGCCGCGCTTTTCGATGGCAAACGCGTTGGGGACGGCTTGCGGGTAGAGTTTATAGACCGCCCGGCGAGGAGCCAGTCCTTCGTTAAAGGTGTCGGGGACGATGACCGGGCAGACCTTGATGCAATCCCCGCAGGCGATGCACTTGCTCAGGTCGACATAGCGGGGCTGGCGCTCCACCGTGACGGTGAAGTCCCCGGCCTGCCCGCTGACGTCCAGCACATTGGTATTGGTCAGGATCTCGATATTCGGATGGCGACCAGTCTCGACCAGCTTGGGCGAGATGGTGCACATGGCGCAGTCGTTGGTCGGGAAGGTCTTGTCGAGCTGCGCCATCTTCCCTCCGATGGCGGACTTATTTTCAACCAGGTAGACCTTGAAGCCTTGATCGGCCAGGTCTAAGGAGGCTTGCATACCCGCGATCCCACCCCCGACGACCATCACCGCGCCGACGGGGAGCACTGCACTGGTATCGCCCGCTTTCCGAACCATTACCTTTCCTTCTTGGATTTGACTGATCGGGGGGGTCTACCCCTAAATCCAACTTCTTCTTCGGGTTCAATTATTACTTTCTCAGCCTTCACCCTTCTGCCTTCATCCTTGGCTTTCAGCGGGTTCGGACCCAGCTTGCGGATGCGTGCCGTCATGTTTTGGACAGCTGAGACAAAGGTGTGGGCCTGGCTGCCGGACATAAAAAACATGTCCAGGCGCTCGCCGCCGATCCCGACTTCGTCCAAGATTTTCTGGGCGCGTTTCAACCTGGCCCATCCGCGTTCATTGCCGCGCACGTGATGGCAGTTGCCGATCGGGCAGGCTACTACGTAGACGCCGTCAGCGCCTTGCTCAAAAGCTTCTAATAAGTAACGAATATCGGTTTTTCCCGTGCAGGGCATGCGGATAAATTTGACGTTAGCCGGATATTGGATATGCAGTGCCCCGGCCGTATCCGCGGCCATATAACCGCAGTAAATACAGAAAAAGGCGGTGATCTCGGGCTCGAAGGTTTGAATGGCTGGTTTGATTGTCATCATTACCTTTGCTCTAGTAATTAGTAGTCGGTAGTTAGTAGTCAGTTTTCTTCCCACTGACTACTGGCAACTAATTACTGAATACTGGCCACCGGCACTTTCCAGCTACCTAATCCTCCAATCGCGTGCAGCATCATCTGCTCATCGGTATAGTTGACCAACTGGATGGCATTGGCTGGGCATTCACCAGTACAGGTGCCGCACCCCTGGCAAAGAGCTGGATCGATGTAGGCCGCTCCGCCCAATTCACCGACGCCAGTGCGCCCTTCCAGGTAGATGATTTGCGGGATTTGGAAGGGGCAGGTGCGCGTGCAGGTCAGGCAGCCGACGCACTTGTTTGGATCCACCTGCGCGATTACACCACCCAAATAAAGCGTCTCTTGTGAGAGCAAAGTCAAGGCGCGCCCGGCTGCCGCCAGAGCATGGCTGATGCTCTCTTCGATAAATTTAGGATAGTGGGCCATGCCGGCCAGGAAGATGCCGTCGCGCATAAAGTCCATCGGGCGCAGCTTCATTTGCGCCTCCTCGAAGAACCCTTCGCTGGATATCGGCACGCGCAGCATACGTGAAAGCTCTTGAGTGCCCTCAGCAGGAAGGATTGACATACTCATCGGGATCAGGTCGGCTGGCAGTCGCAACCAGCGATCCAGGGACAGGTCGTACGCCCTGACGACCAACCGGTTGTCCTCTAAAAGCACCTCTGGCGGCCGTTCGTCTGTATAACGGATGAAGACCACACCCAGCTTTCTGGCTTCCTCGTAGTATTCCTCACGGAAACCGTAGGTAACGATGTTCTTATAGAGTACGCTGACCTGACAGGTCGGGTTGAAGAGCTTCAAACGCACTGCGTTCTTGATCGTATTTGTGCAGCACACCCGTGAGCAATAATCCGGCGCGCCCTTCGTGCGCACGCATTGGATCATGACGACATGCTTGAGCGCGGCGATCTCCTCGGGGTGGTGAATGATTTTCTCTTCCAGCTCTTGTTGGGTAATGACCAGGGGAAATTCCAGCAGAGGATAACCCTTGGCTTCTTGCGCCCCCGTCGCCACGATTGTCACACCGTGTTCGACGGTGATGACTTCCATGTGATCGTTATGCTGGGCGCGTAGTTCACTGCGAAAATGGCCTACATGCCCGCTGTGGTTGATCATTTCCGTGCGGATATAAACCTTGATGCGTTGGTGGGCGCGCACCCGGTTGACCAGGTCGCGCAGCAAGCGCTGAGGGTTATATCCTTCGGCGACGTAGTACAGGTTACGCAGGTTGCCCCCCAACATCTCGGACCGTTCAACCAGGTGCACATCGTAGCCGCTGTCGGCGATAGCCAGGGCAGTAGACATTCCTGCCACACCGCCTCCGATCACCAGCGCAGAAGGCAGGCAGCGGTGCTTATCCTTATTCACTGGTTGTGCAGACGAGACGCGCCCAACGGCGACGCGCACTAACTCAATGGCTTTACGGTTCGCCAGCTGGGGTTGAGTTTGGTGGACGAAGGCGCATTGCTCGCGCAGGTTGACCACTTCGAGCAAGTAGGGATTAAGGCCTGCTATGCGGATGGTGCGTTGGAAAAGGGGTTCATGGGTGCGGTTGCTGCAGGCGGCAACCACTACCCGGTTGAGGTCCGCCTCTTGAATCCGTTGCCTTAAGTATTCCTGGTTCTCTGGGAAGCAGGCGTAGTCCAGAATCTCGGCGTGCACCACTCCCGGCACCTGGCTGGCCTGGTGCAACAATGCGGGGATGTCGATCACCTCGTTGAGAGTATCCCCGCAACTGCAAGCGAAGACGCCAACCCGCACGGGTTCCCGGCTGACATCCTTTTCAGGACGGAAATCATCGGTTGAGAGGAAAGGCCAGGCGCGGGAGTATGTGTAGGTGTGCAGTCGATCGTTGAGCAGTCGCATGACTTCGGCGGCCGCACCGCTGGCATCGATGATCGTTTCAACGATCTCTTTGGGTGAGGAGAAGGCGCCGCATACGAAGACGCCAGGTCGTGTAGTTTGCAGAGGTGTAAATTTATCGGTCTCGCAGAACCCGTATTGGTTTAGTTCAATGCCCAGGTTTTTAGCCAGGTCTCTGGCAGACTCGGGTGGCTGCAGGCCGGTTGCCAGTACCACCATCTCGAACCGTTCCTGGCGGAGTTTCCCGTTGGGGTCCGCCGAATACAAGATCAAATCGTGTGTAGATGGGTCTTCCTGGATCGAGGACACCCGGCAATGGTTATATTGGATTCCATGCTGCTGGCGGGCGGTGGAAAAGTAGGCGCTATACTCTTTGTTGAAAGCGCGTTCGTCCATGATAAAGACGCTGCAACCAATTTCGTTCCCCAGGCGCTGTTTTGCGAGGATGGCTTCCTTGGTGGCATACATGCAGCAGATCGACGAACAGAAGGCATTGTTTTGGTCGCGTGAACCGACACACTGCAGCCAGGCGATGGAACGAGGAGTTTGCCCATCGGAGGGGCGGGTGATGAGGCCTTCGGTCGGGCCGGAGCGGCTCGCCAGACGTTCGTACTGCATGGCCGCCAGGACATTGGGATAACGACCATGCCCCAATTCTTCCATCTCGCTGGAGTCGTAAACCTTGAAACCGAGCGCCAGGATAATCGCCCCAACCTCGACGGTTAAGAGGCGAGGCTGCTCGTGCAGGTCTATCGCCCCGGTTGGGCAGGCCTTGACGCATTCGCCGCAGGTTTCGCAATATGGCCCTTTGTCGATGCAGTAAGCGTCTGGTGTGGCCCGCGCCGCCACTTTGTAGGCGGCTTTGCGCATGGTCATCCCCAATTGATAGCTGTTGGGGAGTTCGACCGGGCAGACCTGTGCGCACAGGCCGCAACTTGTGCAATGCACTGGATCGACGTAACGTGGTTCCTGGCGCAAGGATACGGTGAAGTCGCCGGCCTCGCCCTCCACTTCCAGGATGCGGGTATTGGTCAGGATTTCGATGTTTGGGTGCTGGTTATGTTGGATATAGGCCGGGGAAATGGAAGGACGCGTGCAGCCATAGCCATGGTCGGCGGTGCCCCGGCAGAGCACGCAATCGTGTTGCGGGAACATATAACCGAGTTGGGCGACCCGGCCTCCCAGGCAGGGCGTCTGTTCAACCAGGTATACCTTCAGCCCAGCATCAGCCAGATCCAACGCGGCGCGCATACCCCCAATACCACCGCCTACCACCAGGGTCGCGGCGGGCTCACCACGGATTATCCGGGTTTTTACCATTTGCAATCGTGCCTCCCCTCAGGCGAACTGAGTTGCGAGACTACCCCGATGTCTTTATGACGAATAGGGTAATAATCACTTATCTTATCTATAATGATTATAGAGACTCACCTGTAAAAAGGTATATGTCATTCGTCAATAAAAACAAGGTCATTTATCCCGACTTCATCGCTCGAGGCTAACAGGTCAGGGGGTTGGTTCCCATCCCACTCGGAACCAGCCCCCTGAGCATTTATAATCTGGGTAGCAGGTAATCGTAAGCGCTCAGGGCTGCCTTGGCACCTTCACCCACTGCGACCAATACCTGTTCAGCGTAGGTGTCGGTGACGTCGCCCGCCGCGAAAAGGCCAGGCACGCTGGTACGGGCGTAGCAATCGATCTTAATGCGGCCTTGCTCGTCGAGTTCGACCAGCTGAGCGACCATCTGAGAGTTGGGGATCAGGTTCATCTCGATAAAAGTACCCTCGGCATCGATCACCTTCTCTTCCCCCTCAGGACTCTTGACCACCACCCGGTCGGCAAAGCCATTGCCCTTGACTTCTGTGACTTTATATTTTTCCAGTACAGTGACGTTTGGGGCGTTGACCAGCTTCTTGCCCAGGTCAGAAGTGAGCACGTCACCGCTTGCGCCGACCAGGTGGACGTGCTTGGCTACGGTGGAGAGCTCGGCCGCTGAGCGCAAGGCCAGGTCTCCGTCGCCTACCACCACGGTTTTTCGATCGATGAAGAGCGGGGCGTAGCTTAGCGCCGAGTAGCACAGGCCGCGCATGATGAAGTCCTTTTCGCCAGGCACGGTCAGGCGTTGCTGTTTGGTGCCAGTGGCGATAATCACTGCTTTGGCGTGAAGTTCGCCACCTCCACGGGTTTTGATTACAAAACCGTCCGCTTGCTTCTCAATCTGCTCGACTGGTTCCATGTGTCGGGCGAATTTTAAGTATTCCAGTTCGCTGCGGAACTTGTTGACGATTTCAAGCCCGCGGATCACCTGGTAATCTTCGATCCAGGGCAAGGCCAGGCGATAATTAGTTTTACCGCCCAAATCCTTGGATACTAGCAGGACATTCAATCTCTTGCGGATTGCGTAAATTGTTGCCGTAAGCCCGGCCGGGCCGCCACCAATTACAATCAGGTCATACATGGGTCACCTCGTAGGGTAGATAGTGAGAAAAAAGTCCGTTATCATTCTTCTGGAGCTTCAGCGATGTATCCTTCGTTCATCATCATTTGCGTCAGGTCACGCGAGCGTTTGATGACTGTGCGGGCATGCTCGTAGAGCTCTTCGTAACTCATCGTCAGGCGGGCAACACCCTGTTCCTGCGCTTTCATCGCCACAGCGGCTGCCTCACGCGGGAAGACTTCCCAATCGTCCATCGTGGGCAGGATGTGCTCCTCATCTAACCGGTCACCGATTTGTTTGGCGAGCGCTTCAGCAGCAGCAAAGCACATGTTATCGGTGATGGTGCGGGCGCGCACATCCAGCGCACCGCGGAAGATGCCTGGGAAGCCTAACGAGTTGTTGACCTGGTTGGGAAAGTCCGAGCGCCCGGTAGCCACGATCCTGGCGCCAGCTTCTTTCGCTTCCCAGGGCCAGATCTCTGGCACCGGATTAGCGCAGGCAAAGAGGATCGCATCTTTGGTCATTGTTTTCACCCACTCTGGCTGGATCACTCCTGGACCGGAGCGGGAAAGGGCGATCACCACGTCAACACCTTTCATTGCTTCGCCGATGTCACCTTCGCGCCCTTCAGCATTGGTGACCTGGCATAGGTGCCACTTATCCACGTACTCTGCTTTGCGCATCTCCAGATCGCGGCGGTGCTTGCCGAGGATGCCCTTGCTGTCCACCATGAAGCACTTGGCTGGATCAGCACCCCAACCGAAGATCAACCGCGAACAGGCCACGTTGGAGGCTCCGCTGCCGATAAAAGCGATGTGAACTTCGCTCATCTTTTTACCGACAACCTTCAAGGCATTGATCAGGCCTGCCAGAGTAACGGTGGCAGTGCCCTGCTGGTCGTCGTGCCAGACCGGGATTTCAGCCTTTTCACGCAGGGTATCCAGGATGCGGAAGCACTTGGGCTGGGAGATGTCTTCCAGGTTGACGCCTCCCCAACCGGGCTGCAACATCAAGACCGTGTTGATGATCTGGTCGGGGTCTTTCGTGTCGATCATGATCGGCACCCCATCCACCCCGCCAAGGTATTTATATAGCAGTGCTTTACCTTCCATCACTGGCAGGCCTGCCTTGGGACCGATATCCCCCAGTCCCAGGACACGCGTGCCATCGCTGACAACCGCCACCGTGTTCCACTTGTTGGTGTAGTCATACACCTTTTCCGGGTCGGCGGCGATCGCTCTGCAAGGCGCAGCTACCCCAGGGGTGTACCAGATGGCGAAGTCGTTGAAATCGCGCACGCAGCACTTGAGCGTCGTCTCCACTTTGCCGCGGTAGAAGGGATGCAGGATCATCGCATCCGCCGAGGGTTTGGCTGCTTTGGCTAGCAGTTGATCGACAGTGATCGGATCTTTTTCATTCAACATGATTGTTCTCCTTGAATCCGTGGGGAGGTGGTTGGATTGTTTTTATCCAAAACTCATTGTTGCAGATACGAGTCAGCATAGATCACCTTGTTAAGCAGGATCTGGATTGTTTTCCAGATTGCGAGTTGTTCCGGGTCATTCAAGTCAACATCATCGATCGTTGGCTCTTCCATCGCGGCGATGCGGTCGGCGATCTTCAGATAAAGACGGCCGACAGGGGTGGAGTCGTCACGTGCTTCAATGATATGGATTGTCTCTTCCAATTCTTTATCGAGGGGGTCTGCGATCATCATATTCAGACCGACGCCCATCACCATGGCGCAGTAAACCCGGTTGATCAACGGCCGGTTATCGCGTGGCACGGCGTTGGATACGTTGGAAAGACCGATGGAGATGGTGGGAGGTGGATCCCAGGCATATTGCAGGGTGCGCACGGCCTCGATCAGCTGCGGGCAATACTCCTGGCAACCTGAGACGGTCAGCACCAGGGGATCGATAATCAGGTTTTGCATTGGAAAATCGATCTCCATCATGCGCGGGATCAATTTCTCCAGGGCGATATTCACGCGTTCATCAGCCGCGACCGGGATCCCGCTGGCCCCCATCGTCAGGGCGATCAGGCGCGTGTCGTATTTTTTAGCCACCAGAGGCACTTTCTCCAGGCGTTCGGGTTCAGCCGAGGTGGAGTTAATGATCGGCTGAGCCTTGCTGATTTTCTTCAGACCGGCTTCAATGCCGAGCAAGTTGGTGGAGTCGAAGCTGAGTGGGATGTCGACCACCGCTTCGACCGTCTCGACGATCCACGGAAAGACTTCTTCCCCGTCTTTCTTGCGTGGTCCCAGGTTCAGATCTAAAGCGGAAGCTCCAGCCTCGACCTGTTTAACCGCCAGTTCCTGGAAGAAACGGGCGTCCTTCGCGGCGAGCGCCTCCTTGACTTTATCTGAGATGATGTGGATATTCTCTCCAAGGATATACATAGGGGCCCTCTCTTAAATTTTCTTGTTGGATATGGCTGCCTCTACCGTTGGAAAGCGGGAGAGGTCAGTATGCGGTAAAAACAGTGCTGACATAAACGCTTCATAGAATGTGTTATCCGCGGACAACTCTATGTAAGTCATCCGGGAGGCGATTTCCCTGACGCGCGCCCGCGCCTGGCGATCTAACAAAGCCAGGTAAGCGCCGCGCACCGCGGTATTGCCCAGGAATTGAAATCTTTCCCAGGGTAAATCCGGGAGCAGGCCGATATCGATCGCCTTTTCAACGTTGATGTACTTGCCAAAAGAGCCGCCAATCAGGACTTGCTCTGCCCATTCCAGGGGGATGCCGACACTGTTGGCGAGGATGGTGAAGCCGGCGTAAATGGCTGCCTTGGCGCGCAACAGGTTGTCGACATCCACGTGGGTGATAGCGATGTCCTTGCCGTGTCCCGTCTCTGCTGCCCAGGCGATGACATACTCCCAGCCGTGATCGCCTTCACGGATGCGTGGGATATTCAATTGGTAATTGAAGTTGCCAGATTTGTCGACCACGCCGGTTAAGAACATCTCTGCCAGCAGGGCGATCAATCCACTTCCGCACAGGCCATGCGGCCTAGCTCCCCCGATCACGCGGTAGGTTGGATCGAATGTGTCACCGTTGATCCACACGTCTTCGATGGCGCCCTTGGTGGCGCGCATGCCGTGCATGACTCCCGCGCCTTCGAATGCCGGACCGGCCGAGCAGGCGCAGGTGACCAGCCATTCGCGCGAGCCCAGCACGATTTCCCCGTTGGTTCCCACGTCCATGAAGAGGGTGATCTTTTCGGCGTCGTCCACCCCGGAAGATAGTACCCCAGCGGTGATATCCGCTCCGACAAAACTGGCGACCCCAGGTAGACAATCCACCGTCCCGTCGGGATGAATGTCTATCCCAACCTCGCCTGCGGTCAGGGTGGGAATCTGATTCACGGCCGTGATGAACGGCATCATGCGGATGTTCCCGGCGGGGATGCCCAACAACAAATGGATCATGGTGCTGTTGCCAACCACGCTTGCTTTGACGATGTCCTTGGGGTCGAGTGGCGGGTCTGACTTGACCCGTTTACAGGCCTGGCCGAGCAGCTCGTTGACCGTCTCCAACACCAGGGAGCGCATCTGTTCACCGCCGCTGTCTTTGCTGGCGTAGATAATTCTTGATACCACGTCTTCGCCGCGGGCGATCTGCTTATTATATTGAGCCACCTGGGCAGCTACCTTGCCGCTCAACAAGTCAACCAGCCATACAGTCACCGTGGTCGTCCCGATGTCGATGGCTGCTCCCCACAAGGGCGTCTCGCTCAGGGGCGAGCCAGGGCGAATGTCGATCAGGCGCGGCGGCGATCCCGGTCGGTCCCAGGCTTGCGTGTCCAGGATGGCAGAGACGCACCACTCGCTTTGGCGAAGAACATCGCTCAGATGTCGTATCAGCCCAAGCGAGGCATGCATATCTTCAATACCAGCTTGCTGACGAAGTGTGGTCTGGAGACGGCTCCAGTCGTCCCGCTGGTCGCTCATGTCCGGGGGCGTCAAGGTGATCGTTACGGCTTGGATCGTCTGATCGTAGGTGGCGTCGTAGCCTGGTGGGACGGTCACCTCACCGGCAGTGCGGTCGCTGGTCAGGAGCCGTTCGATTTTTTCTTGGGGCGGGATGGCGATGGAGATATCCCCCTCGATCACGGTCTGGCAGGCCAGGGCAAATCCCTGGGCGATATCCTCCTCAGATAGGCGGATGGTGCTTCGCCGCCGGACGTTCCCGGAAATGACCTGGAGCGCACACCGGCCGCAGCGTCCCTGTCCACCACAGGGTTGCATCAGCTCTACCCCGGCCGAGCGCGCGGCTTCGGCCAGGAGTGTGCCAGTCGGGACACTCACCGGGGTAGAGACTCCATCGAAGTGGACAGTATGCTCAGCCATTCGCAATTCGCATCCCGCAATTTGCAAATCGCAACTCTCAAAGCGCCTGCTTCATGAAGGTCGGTATATCCACCGCTTCGCGCGGGCCAACCCGGATCTCCCAGCCGGGCAGCTCCTCTTCCAGCTCGCCGGAGAGCACCGCCACATGGCCTGGGATCACAACGCGCTTTCGGCTGACTTTATCGGCCACAGAGAAGCCTTTTACCGCTTTGGCGATCCGTTCGGCGTCGAATTTCCCCGCCGCCCAGGCAGTCAGCACGCTCATCCCCTCTGCGTCGGTGACAACCAACCAGGCCGGCAGTCCGGAGCCTTCGACTTCGTTGGCGACGCTGAAATAAGTGATGCTGAAGTTGGTTGTGACCAGCACCGGGTCTTCTGGTTTGGGGTTATTGATTTCATATAGACCCGGCTGGACCTGAATTGGCTTCTGCGGGTCGGTATAGATGTTTTGGCGCAAGACCAGCAAAGGATAGATCGCCTCTGGGGCAAATTGGTCCATCACGATGAAACCGGCGTACTTGGCGATCGATTGAGCCGCCAACATGGGTTCCAGGGTTGGGTCGCCGACATCGCCTGGGAAGGTGATCACGGGGTAGCCGAGAGGGCGAAAGTTCTTTTTAAGGGCCAGGCGGCGGATTTGAGTGCTGTTTGTCAAAGCCGGGCCGAAGGTGCGCCCACCGGGGTCGAGCACCAGGTCTTCCACGCCCCTGGACTTGATCTTCTCAGTGAGATCAGCCAGATCCTCCAACGTGCTGGCGATCACCGCCAGGGCTGCATGGTGCTTTTTGGCAAGATCGGCCATCGCTTCCCAGTTCTGTGCATCTGCCCCATAAATCAACGGGCTTTCGCCGTCGACTGCCTGCAGCCCGCCAGCCAGGATTTCGGGATCCCGGCTCATCAAGATCAGGGGGCGGTGGCTCGCCTGGCGGACCGCAGTGACCGCTGCAGAGAAAGCGGCGGCATCGCCAGAAACCGAAGCGACTGCGAATCCATCCAGGACCAGGTCGATGCCGACATAATTTACTTTGAAACCATCGGCATGCGCCACCTTAGCTTTGATCTCTTCTGGAGTTTGCGAGTCGTGAACGCGGATGAACAAGCCCGGCTTGTTGTAAAAAGTCTTCTCATGCCGGAATAAGACAACTTCGTTGCCAGCTTTTACCTCATAGCCATCGGATTTCAGCACCACCAGGCGGATCGGTGGGGCAGCCGATTCGGCTAGCTGGGCTTTGGATTCCTCGCTGACATGCGGGCAGGCCGAAAGCTCTACTTGCTTGGCGGCCAGCTTCATGGCAAAGGCCAGACAAGTCGGGAAGCCGCAATCTTTGCAGTTCGTTTGGGGCAGGAGTTTATAAATTTGGATTCCAGATAGTGCCATGGTTCTCTCCAATCGACAAATGACGAAAGACGAAGGAAGAAGGATTGTTCTACTTTGGTCCTTGGTCGTTCGTCGTTCGTCTCTATGCGGTTACAGGTGCCGCCATCAGATCGGCGATCACGGTGTTGAGGCGCCTGACGCTCTCCGGGTGGCGGAGTACCAAAATATCGGCACCGGACTCCAGGAGGGCAGTGGCGGTCAAAGTCTCCCAGTTGATCGCTCGTCCCAGCCAGTCTCCCCAGGCTTCAGGGACGCCTTCGCCAACTTTGGATTCCTTGGCCTTCCAGGCTTCGAAGCCGGGCGTGACGATCATCGGCAGTTGGGTCATCGAGTCACCTTGCAAGGCCGCCAGGCGCAACCGCTCCATCGCCGAAAAGCCATATTCGATGCCGTATCCCAGCGCGCCAGTGGTGGGGTCCATCAGAATACGATCGAGCGGAAAGCCCATATCGCTGATCAGAATATTGAGTTGCTTGGCCAGGTTGACATCCATTGGGGTGCGGGCGCTGACCAGGTGACCGTTTGCCATGGCGGTGGCCACGATGGTGCGGTAATTCTTGTCTTCGCACAAGCCCAGTACCAGGCGTTCACCCTTGGTCGCTTCGGCTACAGCTACCAGCAATTCATTATCCATTTCAGCCTGCCCGGGGCCGAAGACGAGCAGAGGCAGGCCGCAGGCTGCGAGGGTGGCCTTGACGGCGGCCACGGCGGCCTGGGGGGTATTGGGGTTGCCCGCCGCGTCGGTCAGGCTGAGGGAGAGTTGGATCAGGTCTGCACCCGCGGCTTCGGCGGCTTTCGCCCAGCTGACCGGGTTTTCGGCTGCCTCGCCCCAGGCTTTAAGCAGCAGGGGCGACCAATCATCCGGGCGGCGATCCTTGATCTCCACCGCGATCGCCGGCGGGTTGGGCATTTCGCTTTCGAAGTGCAAGAATGGCAGGGATTTCTCGCCGCCGACGGTGATCGTCCGAGATCGTGTGCCACCCTCCGCAGCCGTCGCCCCCAAGGTGATAGTGCGGATAGCGCCAGGCCACTTATCCATGGGTATTTCGATGGGCATGGGCTTATACTCCTTCTTTAGTCGAATAGTCTCATAGTTTCCTGGTCACAGTGTCGGTTTTAACGACTGGTTTGCGTTGTCCAGGTATTGAGGTTAGCTTGGGATAATGCTTATCTATTTCGTTCAAAAAGGGATAGGGGATCCGGCTTGCTTCGAAGCGAATCCCCTATCTCTAAACCCCTTCCTACATCATTTCACCTTCATCTTTTAAAAAATCGGATCCATTACCAGCGCTGGATGGCTTTTTTCTTCCATCCAGGCGAGCAATTCTTCTACTGTGGTGGCATTCCGTTCGTCGGCGATCTTGTCGATCAAGTCGGGATCGCCTTCACGGATTGCGACTGCCTGGAACTCTTCGGCCATACTCTCCTTGAGCACTTTGCTCATCCACACCACGCGCTTGAAGCCGCCATCGGCGTAGATGAACTTGGGGCTGATCAGGTAGTACTTGCCGACACCCATCACGCCAGGAGTCTGCAGGCCGCCGCCGGCGACGCCGGCCAGCGTGCTGAAGGTCATCCCGGCCGGGGTCATGCTGGTGTCTTCGCGGCTGACCACCATCACACCATTGGCTTCCGGGATCAGCATGACGATGCACTCGAAGCAGCCGCAGGCCGTCATCGGGTTTTCCATGATTGAGTACATGGCTACTTCTTGCACTACGCCGTGCGAACCGATCTTAGCATAGTCGTTGGTGCCGGTCCAATATCCCTTGAGCGGGTCGACCGATTTGCCCAGTTTAATCGGCTGGTTAGGTCCGGTGGGATTGATGCTAAAGGAGGCCTTGCAATCCAACCAGTTGTATGCGCCGCACAGTCCCAGCCGTTCCGGGCTGACTACACAAACGTGGTTCGGGGCAAAGGACTGACACAAGGTACACGAGTAGAACTCCTCGACAGAGCTATCGACCAGGTCAGCCAGGCGTTTGTTGCGGTAATCGTAAGCTTGGCGAGCTTTGCCCAGCCATTCCTGCATCAACGCAGGTTCGGTGTAGATGGTGACCTGCACCTTGTCCACGATCGCTCCGAAATCGGCGTGGAAGCGGGCATGCAAGATTTTGCCGAAGTGTTCTAAGTTGAAACCCTTATCGGCGGCAGCGTTGGAAATGCGGATCCAGGCGATGTCGCGTTGCCCGATATGCTGGATACCGGAAGCGCCGTTGACGAAGTAGTGGATCTGGCGTTCTAGCACTGGCTCGAAGTCTTCCTGCATCTGCCGGCCGGCGACTCTCACCACGATGCCCATATCCAGGCTGCCCTGCGGCGGCACGGTTTCGAAACCAGGACCCACGACCTCGACTTTGCCGTCTACGACTTCGTCCAGGGGGGCCATGCGCAGATATTCGAAGCAGCGCGAATATTTGCCGCCGAACTCGATGCGCATATCGGATTTCCGCACCACCTCGCCTTCGAAGGCTGATCCGTAAGGTACTGGTACGGGGACATCGGCCATCTTGACCTTGACGCCGCGCACCTCAATGCACTTCTGTACCAGCCGTTCGGCGCGTTCGAGATCGTCTTTGCCCTCGATTTCGTTGAAAGGCATGCTGACAACGTGCTCGTAAGTGGTGACTCCAGTCGGCAGTATCTCGGGGATAACGGTATCGGCGATAACCGGGAAGCCGAAGTTTATCGCTCCAGCTGCGGCGGCGTACTTCAAGTCGTCCACCTCACCCAGGGCGAGCACAAAGGCGAAGACGCGGTTCTTGTTGTAGAGCAGGATATCGCGCGCCATACCTCCCTTTAAGCCGCCGAAGGTCAACGCCGAGCGGACGGCAAAGCCCAGGGCATAGATAGCGCTGATCGTATCGGTGCCGAATGGCACCGTGTAGGTGTCATAGCCCAGTTCGACGCCTTCCTCATTCAACTGGTGGATGATACTGCGCCCGTTCACATTGCCAGATAGGAATGTAAGGATATTGCGCCGCTGGAGCTCGCGCACGATTTTAACTGCCACCTCGTTAGTCCTGGCAGCGCCGACAATGGCTGCGAAACCTGGCATGCGCCCGTCGACCAGCTGGATGCCCCAGGAGCGCAACTGGATATCGTCGATCGGGCCGTTCAGGTGACCGTCGGCACCGTTGCCTCCCGCGCCAGCGTCAGGGCTGGTGAAAGCCGTGCCGCCGGCCAGTTTGAAACCGGGCATGGATTCCGGTTGCAGGTGATAGGCGAAACGCACCGCCTCAATCGTCTCCGCGGCGATCAGAGTCGCCATGCCGCTGTCCAGGGTCTCCCCCAGGTAGGGCGTCCAGTGCTTGAAGGAGGGGGTGGGATGCAAGAGCTCTCGAGCGTGTTGGATGACCGGCTGCAGCTGCCCAAGGGTCTCGATCTGGACTCCCGTCATACCGAGAATCAAGGGCAGGTAATAGGCCGTGTTGGGGAAGGAAACCAGAGTCTCTGGCCCTTTTTCTCGCAATGCCTTTTGGAGCATCAGCTCAGCTTCGGTGACCAGGGCGTTAGCGCCGCGAATGGCGCGCGTAGCGATGTATTTAGACATAGTCTCCTCTCCTCTAGTCCGCAGCTACACCATAAAGGGCAGCCACGCGTTGCTCGAGCGGCAGTCCCTCGAGTTCAAGCATGCGTGTGTCGCCGCTCTTTCCGAAACGATTTGCATCGTAGACGGGCAATCCCAGAGCAGCACGCTTTTTGTCGATATGCTCGAGTGTCAGGCGGATCATCTCGTCGGGATCGGCGATAAACTCCAGCTTGCCGCCATACAGTTTTTCCCAGCCTTCGCTGAGATAACGTAGCACGATGTCGCTATCTTCGACCCGGTCAGGCATGCCGCTCACTGGGGAAGACCCGCCGAAGATGACATACGCGCCGGAAGCGACACAATACGTAGCGATGGCCAGGGCTTTCTCGCTCATCCATTCCGGCGCCAATCCAACCGCCGGCACCTGATCGATATCGTCGCCCAGACCACCTTCCTCGACCATCTGGGTGAGCACGGTCAGGATGCGGGTGTTGTCCACGCAAGAACCCATGTGAAGTACAGGAGGGATGCCAACAGCTTCGCACACTTCACGCAAGCCTGGGCCAACCTGGTCGAGGCCGGCTTCGCCGAGCAGCAAGCCCAGCTTGGCGCTGGCGATGGCACCACAACCGGTCTGCACGATCAACACGTCTTGTTTCAGAAGGTCCCGGACGACTTTGGTGTGCAGGTAGTCTTGCGAGCTGCGCGGGTTGTTGCATCCGACGATCGCCGCCACGCCGCGGATCCTGCCGGTCATGATGGCGTCATTGAGCGGCCGGAAGGAGGCCCGGTAGGAACCGCCTAGCATGTAGTTGATATATTCGTGGGAGAAGCCTGGGATCAGGTCTTCACGCACCTGCGGGATGTGGGTCACACCACGGTTCTTATAATTGTCGATGGCGGTGCGCAGGATTTGCTTGGCGATGGTCAGCGCCTTGTGCTCGTCGAACTCGATATGGGTGGCGCCTTTGATCTTCACCTTGGGGGAGGTGGTGATCACTTTGGTGTGGAAATTCCCAGCCAGATCGACCAGGGCTTGCATGATGCACTGAACATCTACTACCATGGCTTCGACCGACCCGGTCAGGATGGCCAGTTCCTGGTGGAGGAAGTTGCCAGCCGCGGGGATGCCCTGGCGCATGAGGATCTCGTTCGCCGTGCAGCAGATGCCTGACAGGTTAACACCATTCGATCCGGCGGCCTTGGCGTATTCGATGATCTCGGGGTCCTGCGAAGCGGTGACGATCATTTCGCTCAGGGTTGGTTCGTGACCGTGGACGACTACGTTGACCATGTCGTCCTTAAGCACGCCCAGGTTGGCCTGTCCGAGCAGTGGGGCGGGCGTCCCGAACAGAATGTCGGCCACGTCGGTAGCGATCATGCTGCCGCCCCAACCATCGGCCAATCCCGTGCGGATGGCGTGTTGCAGGATGTGTTCCGGATCCTGGTCATCACCGATATGGGTGCGGTGCAAGGATTCGACGACTTCCCGGTCGATGCCGCGCGGGATCACACCGCGCTCTTTCCATAACTCCTGGCGTTTCTTGGGGGCGCGGATGATCGGAGCGAGAGCGCCTTTTTGCTGGCCGAATTGTGAGATATACAGATCGGCCAGGTCGTTGGCGATCTCCTCGGGAGAGCGCTTCTCGATGGGAATGTCGTATTTAGCGGCAATCGTGCGCAGCTTAGCCACATCCTTGATTCGGTAACCCTCCGCTACCCCTTCGGCTACGGCTTTGAGGGTGAAGGCCATGTCCCGCCCGTGGTCTGAGTGGGCCGCGCTGCCGGCGGCGATGGCGCGGATCAGGTTGCGCGCCTGGATCGTATCGATAGTTGCGCCACAAATGCCAGTTTGCCCGTCTTTGGTCAAGCGACAAGGCCCCATCCCGCACAATTTGCAGCACATACCGGCTCCACCGATATTGCAGGGGGCAAGATTATCTGCCCGGGTGAAGGCTGTGCTGATGCCCAGCTCGTCAGCCCGGATCAGCATGGCTTGTGCTGCGGGGTCGATCGTTTTTTCCTCAAGGCTTCTTTTCTGAGCCATCGCTAATTCTCCTCATCCATGGTTTTGATGACGCCCATCCCAGGACAAGGCCACAATGGACGTCCAACTTCTCCAACATTCTGCGCGAAGCTAACCACCTGCTTGGTCTGCTCGTAGACAGCGGTGTGACGGAAGAAGGTTTCATCGCCGTTCTTGGAGGTGGCTGGGGTACCTTTTTCACCGACAACCGACCATTCGCCAAGATAGCCCGCTTCGTCGAGTTTCGAGGCAATTTCAAGATCGTTCACTTTATCCGGGTCGTACGTCACCTCAACCACCTGGAAGCCGCTGCTGGCATACACCTCGCTTACGCCGGGTATCGCCAACAGGATGCTCCTCACTTCGAGGACATGGTGATCGCCATACATGGTTGGAAGTTCAAGTGTGGTCTTTTTCATGGGCACCTTTCCCTGGTTAGATTGTTTCCTCGCTAGTTAATATGTCGGGAAATCTGGCTATTTCCCTAGATATAGTATAAATAGGCCTTCGGATTGTTTTTAGTACCACCTGTCACGAATAGTTTGGATATTTGTCACACCTGCCTGGAAAGACGCTTCTCTGGGCTGGGTCTTGACGAATAGGGGATGAACATATATAATAAATCAGGTAAATTTAGTCTAATCTAATTAATAATTTAGATTTTTTATGAGGAAATTTCTATGAATGATAAGCGTATTCTCCGACCTTTTACACGTCGCGATTTCTTAAAAACGCTCTTGGGGGGTGGGCTGGCGGCTACCGGTGTGGCAGCCAGCGGCGTGGTGGCCAGCCGGGGCGGGGTGGCCTCGCGCCACGCCGCCTCTCACTCAACCGAAGGTCACACCGCGCATACCAACAGATCAACACCGGTCACGGGACATGCACACGGTGGGACAGGCACGGTCGGGCAGGTAGACCACGCCGCCAACGGCTTTGATCCGACAGCCATGCTCTCTGATTGGGATTATGGCCAGGTCAGCACCTTGCCGGGTGGACAAACGTTGCGTGAATTCCACATTGCCGCGGTTGATAAAGAAATTGAGGTCGCCCCAGGTGTGTTCTTCCCAGCCTGGACGTATAACCAACGTGTTCCAGGTCCTAGCTTGCGCTGCGTAGAGGGGGAGCGCATCCGCATTAAGTTCGTCAACGCCGGCAGCCACCCGCATACGATCCACTTTCACGGAATCCACTCGGCGCGAATGGACGGAGTACCGGGAGTCGGCGCGGGCGAGATCGCTCCCGGGGAAGAAACAATTTACGAGTTCGACGCTTATCCTTTCGGCTGCCACCTTTACCACTGCCATGCCAACCCGCTCAAACGGCACATTCACAAGGGATTGTATGGAGCCTTTGTCATCGACCCTGACCCCGAGAAGTATCAAGGGGAGGAACACGAGCTTGCCAAGGCTCGCAATCACATGTATCCTGAAACCCAGGAAATCAATGAGATGGTGATGGTGATGAACGGCTTCGATACCAACTTTGATGGAGAGAACGAAGTGTATGCGGTGAATTCGGTGGCTTTTGCTTACATGAACCAACCGATCAAGATTAAACAAGACCAGCTCCAGCGGCTCTACCTGGTCAACATCACCGAATTTGATCCGATTAACTCAATCCACCTTCACGCCAACTTCTTCGATTATTACGATCATGGCACGACGCTCAAGCCGACTCATAAGATCATAGATACGGTTATGCTTTGCCAGGCGCAGCGGGGCATCCTGGAGTTTTCTTTCAAGGGATTTGAGCCAGGGTTGTATATGTTCCACGCCCATCAAAGCGAGTTGGCCGAGCTGGGCTGGATGGGTTTCTTCGAAGTCACCGGGTGAAGTCACCGGGTGAAGGCAACCAATGATTTCACCAAACGAGAAACCTGGAGATGAGACAATGACGATATTAGAGAGGAAATTATCCACTCGCCTGGCCGGCCTGCCTTGGTGGGTTGCCGGGCTGATCCCGCTGCTGGCGCTCGGCTTGATGCTCGCGGTGTTTGCATTTGGAAATCCGCTGGCGTTGTTTTCCGCCAACCTACCCCCGGTCGAAAACATTAATCTTGAGCGTATCCGCGTCGTGGAGGGCGGCTTTGAAATCACACTGGTCAATGGCGGGCCAGATCCAGTCACCGTCGCGCAGGTGACCGTGGACGACGCCTACTGGCATTTCGAAATGACCCCCTCACAGACCATCCCGCGTCTGGGGCGCGCCAGGCTGCACATCGCCTATCCCTGGGTGGAAAACGAGCCGAACGTGATTAAAGTCATCACTGTCACAGGGGTGACTTTCAGCGGTGATGTCGCCCTGGCGACTCTTTCCCCCACGCCTGGTTTGGATGAGTTCCTGGCCTACGGACTCCTGGGGATTTATGTGGGCATCCTCCCGGTGGGCTTGGGGATGCTGTGGTTCCCAGCGATGAAAAAGATGGGACGCAAGTGGCTGGGGGCAATCCTGGCGCTCACTATCGGCCTGCTGGTGTTTTTACTGATCGACACCCTATTAGAATCATTCGAGATGGCGGGTGAACTGCCGGGGGTGTTCCAGGGCGTCCCCTTGGTGTTGTTTTCAGGCTTGATCACCTGGCTGGCTCTGCTGGCGATTGGGGCGCGCCGCAGGCCCACCTCGAATTTAGCTCCAGCCCGGAGAGGCCTGTACCTTGCCGGCCTGATCGCTTTCGGCATCGGGCTGCACAATCTGGGGGAAGGCTTGGCGATCGGCGCTGCCTTTGCGATCGGCGAGGCGGCGCTCGGTTCGTTCCTGGTGATCGGGTTTATGCTCCACAATGTCACCGAAGGGGTGGGGATCGTTGCTCCCCTGGTGCCCTCCACCCGGCGGAGTGACGTTTCCGGCGATCAGGAGGTTGTCGAAGGCCCGCGGCTGGCTACCTTCCTGGGGTTGACATTGCTGGCTGGCGCGCCAGCCATCCTGGGGGCCTGGGTGGGTGGTTTTGCTTTCTCACCCTTGCTGGCGGCTTTGTTCCTGGGGATTGGCCTGGGCGCCATCTGGCAGGTGATTGTAGAGGTCATGGCGCTGCTACGCGGCTATGCAGAACGGGAAGGAACGCCCCTGTTCTCATGGGTCAACGTGGCTGGATTCCTGGCCGGCTTGGCGATCATGTACCTGACGGCTTTCCTGGTTAAATTCTAAGAACAAGGAGTGGTGGCAAAGCCACCACTCCTTGTTGATAAATGTCCTTGCTGGGGGTCGAGGATTCGAACCTCGGCATACAGATCCAGAGTCTGCTGTCCTACCACTAGACGAACCCCCAACTTTCGAGATGAGGTATTTTACCATTCCTGGGGACAAATGAAAAGATAAAAACCCCGCATTTCTTTCGACCTGGATATAATAGCGGGAATGATAAATCTTCCCGAAAGGTTCTCGGCTATAATCGAGGTACCGGTTAAGGAATGAAGATGTCCCAGACTGATCTATCCCCTTTGACTGACTTTATCCGCACTATTGTTAATGAAGATCTAAGCACGAACAAATATAGCGGACGGGTGCACACTCGCTTTCCACCCGAGCCGAATGGTTACTTGCATATTGGACACGCCAAATCGATCTGCCTCAATTTTGGGATTGCCGCCGATTACAATGGCCTGTGTAATTTGCGCTTCGACGATACCAATCCTAGCAAGGAAGAGGTTGAATATGTGGAATCAATCCAGGCAGATGTGCGCTGGCTTGGATTCGATTGGGGCGACCGATTATTCTACGCCTCGGATTATTTCGAGCAGCTATATGAATACGCAGTCCAATTGATTAAAAAAGGCAAGGCGTATGTTTGCGATCTGAGCGCTGACGAAATCCGCGAATACCGCGGCACCCTGACCCGGCCCGGTAAGGAGAGCCCGTACCGAGAGCGCACCGTCGCGGAGAATCTGGACTTATTTGCCCGGATGCGGGCCGGTGAATTCCCAAACGGCTCCCGCACACTGCGCGCCAAGATCGACATGGCCTCGCCGAATATCACCCTGCGCGACCCCGTCCTGTATCGTATCCTGAAAGCCTCCCACCATCGCACCGGCGATAAGTGGTGTATCTACCCGATGTATGACTTCACCCATTGCCTTTCCGACTCCATCGAAGGGATCACGCATTCGATCTGCACGCTGGAATTTGAAAATAATCGCCCGTTATACGATTGGGTGCTGGATCAGTTGGAGGTGTATCACCCCCAGCAAATTGAGTTTGCCCGCTTAAATCTCAGCTTCACAGTGCTCAGCAAGCGAAAATTGCTGCAGTTGGTGCAAGACGGCATTGTCAGCGGCTGGGACGATCCACGCATGCCAACCCTTTCAGGCATTCGCAGGCGGGGCTATCCTCCAGAGGCGATCCGCGACTTTTGTAATCAGATCGGCGTTGCCAAGGCCAACAGCATTATCGAGATCGCCCTGCTTGAGCACTTTGTGCGCCAGGATTTGAATCGCCGCGCCCCACGTGTGATGGGCGTGCTGCGCCCGCTGCGGGTAGTGCTCTTGAATTACCCTGAAGACCTGGTAGAAGAGATGCAGGCTGTGAACAATCCCGAGGACGCGAGCATGGGTACGCGCAAGGTTCCTTTTTCGCGGGTGCTCTATATCGAGCGAGATGATTTCCGAGAGGATCCCCCGAAGCAATTCTTCCGCCTGGCCCCCGGACGGGAGGTGCGGCTGCGCTATGCCTATTTCATTACCTGTGTCGGGGTTGTCAAGGATGAAAAAACGGGTGAGGTGATCGAGCTGCACTGCACCTACGATCCAGCGACGAAGGGCGGCGACGCGCCGGACGGACGCAAAGTCAAGGCGACGCTGCATTGGCTCTCAGCTGCCCACGCCTTAGAAGTTGAAACCCGCCTCTATGATCGTTTGTTTATCAAAGAAAATCCGGATGAGGTGGAGGCCGGCGCTGACTTCAAATCTAATTTGAATCCAAATTCGTTAGAAGTCCTTAAAGGGTGCTTTGTTGAGCCAGGGCTGGCAGGCGCCGCCCCGGGAAGTATCTACCAGTTCGAAAGACAGGGCTATTTCTGTGTCGATGCGAAGGATAGCACCGCTGAGATGCTGGTGTTCAACCGCACGGTCTCGCTTAAAGACAGCTGGGCGAAGGTTGAAGGGGTGGTTAGGGGGAAGTAAAAGAAAGTATAAAGTATGAAGTTGGCAGTTGCGAGAGAAGCCGATTAGCTACCCAATTTCTCAAGCACCCCAATCGCTTCCCTCACCCTCTCCAGCACCTTCTCTCTCCTAATCACCGCCATGGACTCGAACAGCGGTGGGCTGACCGTTTTTCCGGTGACGGCTGAGCGTAAAATTGCGAACACCTGTCCGGCGCTGTAGCCCAGCTCTTCCGCCAGCCGGCGTACCGGCTCCTCGGCGGTCTCGCGATTGATCTCGGGCAGGCTTTCAAGGATCTGGTAGGCCCGGCGGAGGGCTTCTGCTGACTCGGCTGGCGTCATCAGCTTGCCGACCAGCTCCTCCGGGTCAGGGCTGACTTCTTCTTCGAAGAAGAAACCTCCCATGACTGGGGCATCGTCCAGCGTGCCAATGCGCGGTTGGACGAGGGGAGTGATATTCAATAGTCTTTTATCGTCAACGTTATAGCCAGCTTTCTGAAAGAAAGGTTTCATGCGGGTGGCTAGGTCGGCGATGGGTAGTTTGCGGAGATGCAACCCGTTGAAGTGATCCAGTTTGGTGAAATTGATCGCTGCCGGGGCAGGGTTCAGCCGGTCCAGATTAAATTTATCGACCAGGTCGGGCAGGGTGAAGAATTCGGTCCGGTCGTCATAACTCCAGCCCATCAACGCCGTCCAGTTGACGACGGCTTCCGGCAGGTAGCCCATCGCTCGCAGGTCGGTGATATAGATCGAATAGCCATCTTTCATCAAGTCGGCCGTATCCCGTTTGCTCATCTTACCTTTGCCGCTGGGCTTCAAGAAAATTGAAAGGTGCACCCACTCCGGTTCTTGCCAGCCGAAGGCGCGCACGATGTGGGCGTGGAGCGGGAAGGTTGGCAGCCATTCCGAGCCGCGGATCACATGCGTGATGCCCATCAAGTGGTCGTCGACCATCGCCGCCAGGTGGTAGAGCGCCCACCCGTCTGAATTGACGATGATATAGTCATCTATATTCTGGTTTTCGACGGAGATCGTCCCGCGCAGGCGGTCGATCATCTTGATCGCGCCTTCTGGCGGGATTTTGAATCGGATGACATGCCGTTCGCCAGCTGCCACACGCTCGGCAGCTTCGTCAGAATCTAACCGGCGGCAGGTGCCGTCGTATTGGGGGGGCTCTTTTCGACGGTGCTGTTCCTGGCGTACGCGCTCCAATCGCTCCCGAGAGCAAAAACAGTAGTAAGCATGGCCCGCCTGGACCAGTTGGCGAGCATGGTCCTGATAAATCTCCTTCCGTTTCGATTGGTGGTAGGGGGCGTGCGGTCCTCCGATGTCGGGGCCTTCATCCCACTCCAGTCCAAGCCAGTGCAGGCTGTCGATCAGTTCTTTCTCCGATTCGGGTTTATAGCGTTTGCGGTCGGTGTCCTCGATGCGCAGGATGAATTGGCCGCCGGTCTGGCGCGCCAGGAGGAAATCATAGAGGGCGGTGCGCCCGCTGCCCAAATGAGTGCGGCCGGTAGGCGAGGGTGCGAACCGGGTGCGGGCGGGTTTGGCTGCGGCGGCTTCTGGCATGGAGTTCCTCGAGACAGACATTATTGCACATTCTGGATAACGTATTACGCAGTACGCATCACGGATCACGTTTCGCGTACCACGTCTATAATTCCAAGGATTTGCAGCGCAGGATGACGCTTTCCACCAACCCAATGCCGATCATCATCGACAGCAGCGAACTGCCGCCGTAGCTGACGAAGGGCAAGGTCAAGCCAGTGGCTGGCAACAGGTTGAGATTAACCCCTATATTGACCATCGCCTGAAAGGCGAGCATAGTCGCCACGCCGTAGCAGATCAGGGCACCGAATGTGTCCCGCGCCAGGCGGGCGGCCCGCAGGCAGCGGAAGATTACAAATAATATCAGGAGCATCATCAACACTGTGCCCAGGAAGCCAAATTCCTCGGCCAGTGCGGAGAAGATGAAGTCGGTGTGACGAACTTTCAGGAACCGTAGATGGACTTGAGTACCCAGGTCATACCCTTTGCCAAACCAACCTCCCGACCCGATGCTGATCAGGGCTTGTTGGATGTTGTAGATATCGCCATGGCGGGCGTTAGGGTCAGGGAAAAGGAAGTTCAGGATGCGCTGTTTCTGGTAATCTACCAGGAAAGGGAAACTGGCCACCGGCACGACTACGCCAACCCCCGCAAAAAGGAGCAAATGCTTGAAGCGCAAGCCACTAGCCCACAGCAAGGCAAACCAAATCACCAGGATCACGATGGAGGTGCTCAGGTTGGGTTGCAGCAAGATCCAGATCATCATCCCTAAGGTGAGCAGGAAACTCCGGATAACCCACTTTAACGCGTGCATTTGAGCCTGGTGGCGAGTGAAATAATCGGCCAACACCAAGATCATGATGATCTTGGCTGGTTCGGAGGGTTGGATAAAGAAATACCGGGTTTCGAACCAGCGCGCCGAACCGAACAAGGCTGTACCGACGACGAAGAGCACCACTAAGATGCCAATCATGAGGAAATAGATCGGCCGGCTGATGGCTGCCCAAATGTGGTAATCGATCCAGGCTGCAATCAGCACGATGGCAAAACCGACGATCACAAAAATGATCTGGCGCCGCACCAGATCCAGCTCAGCCAGCTCAATATTGCCAGCCACCGCTGAGCGAATCATGGCGATGCCAAAGATGGTTAAGATCGCCACAGCTCCCAGCAGCCAGAAGTCGAAAGTTCGCCAGGAGGTTTTTGTACTATCCATTGTCTATCTTACCCGTCGTCTCCCAGCCGGGTTAAGCGGGATATCAGCGATCAGTCGTTGTTGGCGGCCATCCTGTGTCATCTCGATGCGCACCGCGGCCGGATCGATGTCTACATGCCTGGAAATAACGGAGATCAACTCGTCTTTCAGTAATTCCAACGTGCCAGGATTCAAATCGGTGCGATCGTGGATCAGCACCAGTTTCAGGCGTTCTTTGGCTTGGCGGGCGCTCTTCTTCTTCCGCCCGAGGAGCCTGTCCAGAATGGCGCTCATCTTATGCTCCTCCTGGGCGGATCAGGCGAGCCAGCCGGCCCAACAAGCCACCCTGGTCGTTGAGGTCAAGGAAGGGTACCTGTTCGCCGCGCAGCCTGGCGGCAATGTTGCGGAAGGCCAGACCAGCCCGGCTCTTGCCATCCAGCACGATCGGCAGTCCGCGGTTGATGCTCAAAGTAACGTTCTCGTCTTCCGGGACGATGCCGATCAGTTCGACAGCCAGCAGTTCTAACACGTCGTCGGGAGATAGCATCTCCTCCCGCTTTACCATGGCTGGCTTTAACCGGTTGATGATCAGGCGCGCTGGCCCTTTTTCTTCGGCTTCGATCAGGCCGATGATCCGGTCAGCATCCCGCACGGCCGAGACCTCCGGGTTTGTGATGACGATCACAATGTCGGCTGGGGCGATCGCATTGCGGAAGCCGCGCTCGATGCCGGCTGGCGAGTCGATCAGCACCCAGTCACAATCTGGTCGCAGCTCGTCGCACAAACGCACCATATCGCTGGGAGAGACGGCGCTTTTATCTCGGGTTTGCGCGGCCGGGATCAGGTAGAGTTCGGGTAAGCGTTTGTCGCGGATCATTGCCTGTCTAAGGCGACAGCGGCCTTCAACCACGTCCACCAGATCGTAGACGATGCGGTTCTCCAGACCCAACACGACATCCAGGTTGCGTAAGCCGATATCGGCGTCGATACACACCACCTTTAAGTTTTCAGCCGCCAGGGCGGAGGCCAAGTTAGCGGTGGCCGTGGTTTTACCGACTCCACCCTTCCCAGAGGTAACCGTCACTACTTTTGCTGCCATCTATCTTCCCTAACTATTTTCCTTTTGGATTCCAGGGTTCCGCCACAACCTGTCCGTCGATCAGGCGCGCCATCTCTGGTAGGGATCTGCCGCGCCGTTTGGGGGTCACGGCGATCTGCCCGGCAATCCGTAGTTGGGTGGGTGAAAGGTCCAAGGCACACACCACCGCGGCTTCTTCGCCCTGCGCCCCAGCGTGGACCATACCACGCAAGCGGCCCCATACGACGATATCGCCTCCGGCAACGATCTCGCTTCCCGGATTGACGTCCCCGATGACGATCACATGGCCGATGTGCTGCAGGCTGAAACCTGAGCGCAAGGTGCGGCGCACCAATACAGCCTGTTCGCCGCTCAGCGCAGTCTCCTGGGAGGGAGCAGTTCGTTCTGGCGTGGGTTTAGTGATGCGTGTGGCCAGTCCGAGCGTCTGGGCGTTCTGTTGCGTTACGGGGGAACCGCTCAATACCGCCCACAAGGATAAACCGTTCTCGGAGAGCATGTCGCGCAACTGGCCTAATTCTGCGGCATGTAACACGTGGTTGCCGATATCCAGTATCAAGCGCCCGCCGCGCAGGAAGTCAGCCTGGTTTATCACATGCTCCAGTAAGGCCGCTCGTGCATCAGGCCAGCTTTCCTCTTCCAGGGTGATCAATAACCCCTCGCGGATGCCTTTTATCTGCACCTTTGGGTGCTCTTCCATCACTTATTTCAAGTATCGGCCAGGATCGGCGCGCAATGAGAATACCCGGCACTTGGCTTCTTTGAAAGTGATTATAGCATGAACTTTCAGGGGCTGACGGCAGCGGTGTCGGCGGCTTTGAGCTCAAAATATGCCTCGAGCACCTGGCGGACGATGGGTGCGGCGACACTGGCGCCTTCACCGCCGTTGTAGACGAAAGCCACCACGGCTATCTCGGGATCGTCATTGGGGGCATAAGCGACGGTCCAGGCATGGGTGGGCCAGCTTCCCGGGATACACAGGTTCTTTTCGTTAGCATATTTATCGCAATATTCGGCCGTTCCAGTCTTGCCCGCCGCGGCGATGGTAACGTTTTTAAATTCCTTGGCGAGCGTACCCTCCAGCACTGCCAGGCGCATGCCTTCCTGGACTTTTTCGATTACCCATGGCTGGACGGTCTTCTTCTCGCCAGTGATTTTGTTTTCACAGCCTCCAGGACTGGTGGGGTCAGTGAAGACATCGATCATAGGGTCCTTGGTAACATCCCACTGCGGGTCCGGAAGGAAGTCCTTAATCACATTCCCTTCGCTATCCAGGATGTCACGCAGGATGGTGGGGCGCATGAGCACGCCATCGTTGGCAATCGTGGTAGCCGAGAGCAGCACCTGGATCGGCGTGGCGATGACGTAACCCTGCCCGACGCCGGCGATATACGTATCGCCAAGCGACCAGTTTTGCCCCTGGTTGATGCGTTTCCAGGTCGGGTCGGGGATCAACCCATCTTCGACCAGAGGTAGTTCGATATCGGGAGTAGCGCCATACCCCAGGGCGCGGGCGTACGTACCCAGGCGACAGATGCCCAGTCCTTCTGGCACCTCATCCTCAAATCCGCCGCCCAGCTTGTAGAAATAGACATTGCTGGAATTGGCCAGCCCGTGGACGAAGTCGATCTCTCCGAAGCCATTCTCGTTCCAATCGACAAACTCCCGCGGCCGCGGGTTGAGCTCATTTACCACCGATTTGTCCTCGATGGTGATCTTGGGTGGGGCTTTTACGATCTGTTCGGGAGTGACTACGCCTTCATTCAGCGCGCCGACGGCGGTGACCAGCTTAAAAACAGAACCCGCGGGCAGTTCATCGCCCACGGCGTGGTTGAGCAGCGGATTACGCGGATCCTGAAACAGTTGCTGGTAGTAATATTGAGGGATCACGCGCGCCATGCGGTTGTTCTCGTATGCGGGGTAAGAAACCATCGCCAGGACTTCGCCGGTTTTTGGGTTCATGGCGATCACCACTCCGCTGGTGGAGCGGATCGAGCCCAGGTATGTATTCCAAAATTCGATTTCGTTAATCAAGATCGCTTCAGCGGCCATTTGCAGGCGTGTATCGAGGGTCAGGCGTAGGTTAAAACCGGGCTCCGGCTCGACCGGGGGGGTGGTATCGCGCAGGACTTGCCCGGCAACGTCCACCTCCACCAGGCGACGCCCGTTTCGGCCACCGAGGAAGCTCTGGAAGAAGCGTTCCACACCGGAATAGCCCACTTTGTCACGATTGGGGACAAAGCGGCGGTCGAGGAAATATTGTTCTTCTTTGTCGGAGATCGGGCCAAGGAAGCCTACTATGGCAGCTGTCAGCGCACTGGTCGGATAATCACGCACCGATTCGATCTCGATATCCACTCCAGGCCAGTCAACCGCTTTTTCTTTAATAGTCATCGCCGTGGTGCGGTCAACATTGCACTTGATCCGCACCGGGTCGTAGGGAGCTACCGTCTCACCGTACTCGACGATCTGCGTGATGCCATGTTCGGACTGACAAGGGACAAAGGGATTTTCCGGGGTAACTTCGTTGAGGTTTATTGCCACCCGGGTTAATTCCGCCAGCTGGCGGAAGATCTCTTGAATCTCGCCTTGATCGTCGGGTAGATCGGCGGGGGTGATGACGACGTTGTAAGCCGGGATGTTGCGTGCCAGGATGTAGTCGTTGCGATCATAGATGATGCCGCGCTGGGCAGGCAAGTTGATCTCGCTGATCCGGTTTTCCTCCGCCAGGGCGACCCACTCCTGCCCATGGAGGATTTGTAGGTTAAACAAGCGACCTACGTAGACCAGGAAAGCTAGGCCGAGGATGGCGCCGAATACCAGGATGCGCCAGGGTTGGACATTATTGTTTAAAGTTGGATTATTGTTCATCCGGACGATAATTATAGTTCAATTTCTTGCGGGTAAAGCCAATTTGCCAGATCTCCGATCCATGCATAAACCGGGATGGCGAGTAAGAGGTTGAGCAGGGCGCTGGGCAAGGTGATGATATTGATCGCCTGTGTTAATGGGATAGGTGTACCAGTTAATTGTAAGGCAGCCACTGTCACGGCGTGCGTGATCAGGGTGCCGAGGAAAGTGGCGGTGACCATGGCCAGGAGCGGCCTCTGCCACAGGGCGCGCCGCAGCACGAGGGCGCCGCCTGTGGCCAGCAGGTACCCTGCCAGAATTGCGCTCAAGGGAAGCGCAGATGCCAGGCTGATTAACAATCCACCGATCACCGCCCAATGCCAGGCAGTTTTAACACGTTCCTGAACCGACCAGGCGACCAGCACCAGCAATACGAGATCAACTGTGCCATTCAGCAAGCGAACCTGGCTTAAGATCGCTGACTGCAAGATGACCAGCAGGCCGAGCAGGGGAATCGCAAGAAAAACAACCATGAATCTAATAGTCAGTAGTTAGTGAACAGTAGTCAGCTGCTGACAACTGCCCACTGCTCACTGATAATTCAGGGTGCAGGGATGAGCGGGGTGATGTCCACCGGTTGGAAGTTGATGATCACCAGGACGATCTCCAATTCGGTGAAGTCTACAATAGGCTGCACAGAGGCGGTTTGGAACAGTTCGACCGGGCGTTGGCGAACATTGGCCACCTGGCCGATGACGATGTCGGGGGGATAATTACCACCCAAACCGGAGGTGAGCACCAGGTCGCCTGCATTGACAACCGCAGCCTGGGGGATGGCTTCCAGGGATAACTCGCCGGTGATTGATCCGGCGAGCAAGGCTTCCGCCCCCGAAGGCTTTAGCCGGACGTTGATGGCGGTGCTGGGATCGCTGATCAGTTGGGCACGTGCCGCACCGGCGGTGACGGCGGTTATCCTACCGACCAGTCCCTGAGCAGATACGACGGGCATGCCGCGCCGGATGCCATCGTCTGAGCCACGATTGATAATTACATAATGTAGGAAGGGGCTGGGATCGCGGCCGATGACGGCTGCCGATACGTATTCATTGGCGGGATGGGCACGGGCAAAGTCCAGCAAAGCCGATAGCACATCCAGCTCGGCGGTCTGTTGCTGCAATTCGATGATCTGGGCTTCCAGGCGGGAGACTTCGGCTTCCAGTTCGGTGTTGCGTTGGGTCAACTGGGCGACATCGCGCGGCGAGGTGAATAAATCGCGGATGGCCTGGTAACGGCTGGAAAGCCAGGTCTGGGCGCCGATGAAGGGGGAGAGAGCCAGGCGTGAAAGAGGCGTGAGGTACCCACCCAAGGCCAGCAGGAGGATACCGACCACGAGCAAAATCAGGGTCGCGGTTTGGAAAGAGCGAAATGAGTTCATGCAATCTCAGGGTTCAAGCGTGGTGGGTGCTGCCGCGCTCCAACCCTACTAATAGATGCCTCAATTGTTCGTAATCTTCCAGGATCATACCCGCGCCGCGCACTACGCAGGTCATCGGGTCCTCGGCGACCCATACGCGAATGTGCAATTCGTCGCTGAGACGCTGGTCGAGGTTGCGCAGCAGCGCTCCGCCGCCAGCCAGGCAGAGGCCGGTTTCCATCAAGTCAGAAATGATCTCAGGAGGCGATTCGTCCAGGGCGTCTTTGATCGTGTCGATGATCGTCAGGACGGAGCCGGAGATGGCTTCGCGTATTTCTACTGAAGACACTTCGATCGCCTCAGGGAGGCCAGTGACCAGATTACGCCCGCGCAAGGTCATCGTCATTTCTTCAGATAGGTGAGCGGCAGAACCGATGGCGATCTTGGTCTGCTCAGCCATACGCTCACCGATCAGCAGGTTGTATTTATTGCGCATGTACTGTACGATATCCTGATCCATTTCATCGCCAGCCACGCGCAGGGAGCGGGAGATGACTACCCCGCCCATGGACAGGGCTGCCACTTCGGTGGTGCCGCCGCCGATATCCACGATCATACTGCCGCGGATTTCGCTGATCGGCAGCCCGGCCCCCAGGGCGGCGGCGACCGGCTCCTCGATCAGCCCGACTTCACGCGCCCCAGCCGACATGGCTGCATCATAAACCGCGCGTTTCTCCACCTCGGTGACACCGGAGGGGATGCCGATCACCATCCGCGGGCGGGGGACCGGCACGATGCTTTGTTGGTGAGCTTTTCCGATGAAATACTCCAGCATCGCCTCGGTGATCTCGAATTCGGAGATCACACCGTCTCGCAAGGGGCGGACGGCGATGATGTTGGCTGGCGTGCGCCCGACCATTTCTTTAGCTTCCGCTCCGATCGCCTTTGGCTCACGGGTACGCTTGTCGATAGCGACCCAGGAGGGTTCCCGGATGACGATTCCTTTGCCACGCACGTTGACGAGCGTGTTAGCGGTTCCCAAGTCAATGCTGATGTCTAGCGAGAAAAACCCCAGAAGCCAGTTGAGGGGATTGAAAGCCAAAGCGGGGCTCCTTTGCGAATGGATTTGAGGCGTCTTTGCTGTTTAAATCCACTTGCCAGTTCCGTCACCCATACGCGCAAACACGCCGTCAAATTCAGCGTGATTATACCATTATACCTTTGGTACTTAAGGCATGCTGGAAAGCGCCGAAAAGAGAAAAGTTGTGCACAAATCCAGCCAATTTTGCAGTATAATTAGCGCTCAAGGGAAAAATCTGGATCGGGGAGGTGATAGAAACATACTAAACCTGAGGGAAGATCAGCGCAAGGACTCAAAATTGAGTTGACGAGGATGAGGGTTCCTCGCCGCGAAGCGAGGTTAACCAGGCGAATCAGTAAGCACCCTGGGAAAATCGAAGGATCAGCGGAAGCCCTCGGGGTTGGCCACAGCCCACTATCTTTCCCTCCAAAGTATAACTTTGTGAAAACGCCGTGCGGGTGACCGGACGGACAAAGGCGCAAAGAGTGGTGAAAAAAACATAAAACGCAATGCGTGAAACGTGAAACGTGTTGCGTAATACTCGATAAGTGGAGGGATTCTTATGTGTGGAATAGTTGGATATATTGGCCCGCGGGATGCGACGCCGATCATTTTGAACGGTTTGAAACGTCTCGAGTACCGCGGTTACGACTCGGCCGGCCTGGCAGTCCTGACGAACGGGCACCTCGAGATACGCCGCGATGCAGGTAAACTGGATCGCCTGGCTGCGCTGGTCGCCGAAGACCCTGTTGAAGGGCATGTCGGTATCGGGCACACCCGTTGGGCGACGCATGGTGAACCCAGCGCCCGCAACGCGCACCCGCACCAGGGCGCGACCGGCGCGGTGGTGATCGCTCATAATGGGATCGTCGAAAATTACCTGGAACTGCGCGACGAATTGGGCGCCGAGGGGGTGGAGTTCAAGTCTGACACAGACACGGAAGTGATCGTGCAACTGGTCGACCGTTATCTCTCCTTGGGCATTGGCCTGGTAGAGGCGGCGCGCAAGTCCTTTCGCCATCTTAAAGGTGCCCACGGCATCGTATTGCTCTCCGCCACGGAACCCGATAAGATCGTGGCAGCGCGCATCGGCAACGCCGGCGGGGTCGTGGTCGGCCTGGGCGAGGGAGAAACCTTTATCGCCTCGGATATCCCGGCCATCCTGGAACATACCCGCCAGGTGGTGTTCCTGGAATCGGGACAGATGGCGGTGGTCGGGCGGCAGGGCGTGGAAGTGCAGACTCTGGAGGGGAAAACCATCCCCTTCGAAGTGCACAATGTGGCCTGGGACCCAGTAGCGGCGGAGAAAGGCGAGTACCGCCACTTTATGGACAAAGAGATCCACGAGCAGGTGCGCTCGTTGACGGATACCATCGCCGGGCGGGTCGACTTCGAGGCCGGGCGCGTCCGCCTGCCGCAGCTCAACCTGACGCGTGACCTGGCCTGTCGCATCCAGAAAGTCATCATCACTGCCTGTGGGACGGCGGCTCACGCTGGGATGGTGGGCAAAGTGTTAATCGAACGCATCGCCCGGGTGCCAGTGGAGGTGGACATCGCCTCCGAGTTTCGCTACCGCGACCCGATCGTGGATGAGAACACGGTCGTGCTGGCGATCAGCCAGTCAGGGGAGACGGCAGACACACTGGCGGCGATGGAGGAAACGCGGCTCAAGGGAGGTGTGCTGTGGTCGATCGTCAACGCCATCGGTTCACAGGCCATGCGCATCGCCGACGGATATATTTCGATGCAGACCGGGCCGGAGATCGGCGTGGCTTCCACCAAGGCTTACACCGCGCCGCTGGTCGACCTGTATATGCTGGCGGTGCTGTTGGCTGACCTGCGCGGTGTCCTGAGTGACAAAGAACGCCGCCGCCTGGTGGCTGACCTGGCCCTGGTGCCCGACCTGGCCGGACATTGCCTGGACCGTGAGGCAGAAGTCGAGCGTGTGGCCTTCGCCCTGAAGGACGTTAAGCATTGCATCTACCTGGGTCGAGGGATCAATATGCCCACTGCCTATGAGGGGGCTTTGAAGCTGAAAGAGATCTCCTACATCCATGCCGAGGGCTACCCGGCAGGCGAGATGAAGCACGGTCCGATCGCCTTGATCGACCGGGATATGCCGGTGGTAGTGATCGCCCCGCGCGACCCTTGGTATGAGAAGATGTTCAGCCAGATCGAGCAAGCCAAAGCGCGGGGCGGGATCGTGGTGGCTGTTGCCACGGAAGGTGACGAGACCATCGCCAAGTTCGCCGATCAGGTGTTGTGGGTGCCGCCCACGCCGTGGATGCTCAGCCCGGTGACGACGGTCATCCCGCTGCAAATGCTGGCTTACCACATTGCCGCCCTGCGCGGCCTGGACGTAGACCAGCCGCGCAACCTGGCGAAGTCGGTGACGGTGGAGTAGAAACATCCAGTAACCAGTGGTCAGTGGTTAGTAAGAAGGAACGCGGGGAAGGTGAGCTTTGCCTTCCCCGTTTTTTTTCCAAACCAGAAGCACATCCACATCCAGGTCGACCAGCCGGCCATTGAAGCGTTCCAAGAGCTCGTCCTCCAGCCAGGCAGTTAATGTTTCCTTGCGCTGCGCGTTGGCCAGTATTTCGATCCCCCTTCACGATCTCGCCGATGGTGATGGCGCTCAGGTAGAGCCTGACCTCAGCCTAGCTGTCCACCCAGCTGACCACCTTCTCATCCAGGCATTTGGCGATCAACTCGGAGATCACGCAGGTGTCCAGCAAGTAATTCAGAGGAGTTTGTTTTGGGGATCTGCGTATCGGTATTGAGGGTAAAATTCTCACTATGACCAGCCGCGAAGGATCATATACAAACGCTGACCGCCTTGCCCTCCTGCTCCTCTCCCGCCTGGAGCGCCTCTCCGCCGATTCGTACTGGGCGCACCAGGCCAGCGGGCTGCGCGGGTCGCTGCTGCGCGGACTGGAGGAGAACAGAGCCGGGGAGCCAGGGGGTGACGCTTCGCTTCCGGAGGAAAGGGAGAGGTTGGCTGCTTTGATTGACCGGGGGTTTGAGGTTTTA
>Ga0209431_10000205_pt1 | contig 46559 bp, 37 predicted proteins | sample RifCSP13_3_FD_184021 | JGI IMG/M metagenome (GOLD analysis project Ga0209431, IMG submission 184021) | Soil microbial communities from Rifle, Colorado - Rifle CSP2_sed 13_3 (SPAdes) (version 2) | ecosystem: Environmental > Terrestrial > Deep subsurface > Rock core/Sediment | place: Rifle... | reverse complement strand
TGGACGCCTGCGGCGGATTTCTCGCTACGCTCGAAATGACACAACCCGCCATCAGGCGGAAACTGAATTTGCTATCAGTTAGATGATCGTTCTCTACGCTCGAAATGACACAACCCGCCATCAGGCGGAAACTGAATTTGTTATCAGTTAGATGATCGTTCTCTGTTTTGAAGTACTTTCCGAAGTGCATCATTAACTGCCTTGGTGTTCGGAAATGCTTTGGTAAGATCAGGATCGATGACCACAACATTTGTACTTTTCAGGTAACATTTAAAATACTTTCCACGAACCCCTTTACCGAGGGACTTTAAATCATATTCCGGTTTTAATTCATCAGATTTGCTCATAATTATTTCTAAGGTTTCTGATATAGGTGAATTATTTTTTAACAATTCTACCCATTACTTTAACAAATCTCCTCATATCAGCTTTGCTGATTGCTCCCATTGCCGAAACCCTGAACATGGTTTTGGCCAGATCGCCCTGGCCGGCATAAATTACAAAACCCTGTTTCTTCAGGGTATCATGCAATTTCGTGTAAGAGATTCCATCGGGAAGATGCCAGGCATGCAGCACACATGAACAGTCTTTTTCATCTATCAGTGGTTGAATACCGAGTTTGATTAAACCTTCACGGATAATTTTCATGTGCTGCAGGTATTGTTTCTGCCGTTGTTTCCAGCCGCCTTTATCTTTCAGTTCTTTCAGCGCCTCATCCAGCGCGTAAAAACACTGTACGGATTGGGTGTAGGGTGTGCCATTGGCATCCTGTTGCTGGAGATATTTTTTCAGATCAAGATAGAGCGTATGTGGTGTGACACTGGTTTGTGCAATAACCTTGCGGTTCACGACTACAAAACTGGTACCCGGTACGCCATGCAGGCATTTATTCGCAGTAGCGGCACAGGCGGCGATGTTCCATTGCCTGAATTGTATGGTCTCGGCGCCGAAACTGCTGACGCCATCGACCAGCAGTGGAATATTTTTTGAGGAACATATCTTTGCAACGCTTTCGAGATCGTTCAGGCGTCCGGTAGTGGTTTCATGATGAATTACCGCGACATGGGAAAAATTATTCTGGTTAATGATTTTTTCCAGTGCCTTGAGATCAATCTGTTCACCCCAGGCATGATGCAATATTGTGCGTTTGATGTGATGAACCTCGGCCATGCGGGTCATGCGTTCGCCGTACACACCGTTTTCGATGATGAGCACATGTCCAGTATCCGGCACCATGCTGGTCAGCATGGCCTCCATGGCCGAGGTACCGGATCCATTGAGTAGTACGGCAGCCCAGTCTTTTCCGGAAAGGTTATAGACCCTTAATAGATTGGTGCGGATATTATTCTGGAGTTTGATGAATTCCGGTTCGCGATGGCAGAGATCAGGCTTTAACAATGACTTGCGAACACGCTGACTCAGATTTACCGGGCCGGGATTGAGCAGGATCTCTTTTTTCATCAGAAGCTGCTCCCGATATGTTGCATCAGACGGCGCAGGACATCCGCCGGCTTGGTGTCCGGACGCGGCAGGTTTTCCATGGTTCCGGTTTTGATCTTCAGGTGCCCGAAGCGTGGTCCGTTTGTTTCTTGCCGGGAGAATAATTCATCCAGCATTTGTATATCGTTACCATCAAAACTTGCTGAATAACCACAGGCCGTGGCAATTTCGGCAAAACGTACATTGCCGGCAACGGTTGCCTGGGCGCCTGTCGAATCATGGGCCTCATTATCCAGCAAGATATGGGTGAGATTGTTGCCGGCATAACTGCCTATGGTGGCAAAATTGCCCATACGCATGAGTGCCGCACCATCACCATCAATAATCACAATATGTAAATCCGGTCTTGCCAGTGCCAGTCCCAAGCCAAGCGATGATGCACAACCCATGGAACCCACCATGTAGAGTTGATTGTCCCGATCGGCAATGGCAAACAATTCCCGGCCGGTGTAGCCCGTTGTGGCAATGACTACAGTTTCCGTTTCAGGTGTCAGGCTGATAATACGCTTAAGCACTTCACTCCTGCCGGGGTTGTCCCTGTTTGTTGCAAAATGTTTGCGTTCTGTTTTTCTGTGAGAAACATCCGCGATGGGATTCTTGTTTAATTTATGTGCATTGACAGTTCCTTGCTGCATGATAAAGCCAAAAGGCCGTTGCACCTTTTGCATATAGTCAAGCGCGTGCTGCAGGGCCGGTTGTATGGCGGTACTTTCATTTGGAAAGGGCTCCCAGGGCACCTGCATGGTATTGAACAATGCGCCGGTGATCTGTCCCATCAATTCATGCTGGGGCTCATCCTGGACACCCGGCGCTCCACGATGTGTAGCAATAATGATCATCGGGATGCGGAAGACCCAGGCAAGCGAGGTAATGGGACTGACCGCATTGCCCAGGCCGGAATTCTGCATCATGACAATGGAACGTTCTCCGCCAATGGTATAACCGGCCGCCGTCGCCAGCGCATCACCTTCGTTCGCCGATGAAACATACTCAAGCGTATCGTCATTGATTACATAATTAATGAATGGTGTAAGAAATGAACAGGGCACACCGGTATAGCGTTTGATACCGGATTTGCGCGCAGCCTCAACGAATTCTTCAGCTTCGATCATGATGTTTATGGATTATCAGTTATGAGTTTGAAATTACAAATGACTTTAATTAAATTTCCCTCACCCCATCCCTCTCCCGGAGGGGGAGGGAGTTTCGTAGTTATTTCAAGTCTTGGTGAAGTCACCGGCGCGATCAATATCTTCAATCGTATTCACATCCAGCCAGTGACCGTGAATGTAATGCACCTTGACCGGATGGCCGGTCTTGACCAGATAATTCAGCAGATCGGGGATGGTCAGTTTTGAAAAATCATCCTGATTCTGTAATTCGGTCAGGGCGTTGTTTAACCGTTCCAGACCTTTACCCTGTACACGCAGCATGCCAATCCAGCGCCCGGCGGGTTTGCCGGCTTCTACCACCTGGTTCTCAGAAATGTGCAGGAGATCAATGTCCTGGCTGAACATGCCACGGTCATCCGGTTTGGAGCAATAAACATAATCCGCTGAACCGCTGATATGACTGCTTTCAAGGGTTGAATCAACCACGATGACAATCTCACCGGAGGTGCCCAGCAAGTCAGCCAGGATATATCCCCTGAATAACAGATCGCCATAAATGATGATCATGTTATCGTGGAAATCTTCGCTGGCGCAGAGCAGTGAGTGCAATTCACCTGTGGATTCATATTCAGTATTAATGCACAGTTTGATGCCGCTGGTGTCGATAGACCCGGACTTGTATCCTGCAACTACCGTGGTGTGGTTAATATTCTGTTTTTTGAATTCATCGAGCAGGCGGCGCAACAGTGTCTTGCCACCGATAGTGAGCATGACTTTGGGGCGATCATGTGTTAATTCATAAAGGGCGTTGCCACGGCTGGCAGCAAGTACGATGGCATGTGTTTCGGATTGTCCGGTATGCAGATAACGTTCCTGTGCCTGTGTCAGCTCGTCTGCGCCCTGTAATGCGAATATCCTTTTTACCGGCACAATACTGTCTTCTATGTTGGCGACTGATTCACTCTTGTAAATTTCCTTGCCGATTCTTTCCATGGCGGCGACCGAGGCGCGGATCATATGGTTGGCCCAGATGACCATACTGATATTTGCATTGCGAAATACTTCTGTAGGTGTGCTGTAGTAGGTTGTCGGCACAATAATGACCGGTGAACGGCCAGCCCATTCGTGTGTGAATTCCAGGATTTCATTCGGTCTGGAAAGTTTGCTGTGAATCAGTATCCCGTCCGCGCCCGCTTCGTGATAAGCCTCGGCTCGCCGCAATGCCTCACTCATGCCCCAGCCGGCAATCAATGCTTCAATGCGCGCAATAATACAAAAATCAGGATCATCCTGGCTGTCCTTGCCGGCCTTGATCTTGCCACAGAATTCATTTACATCGGCAAGCGGCTGTCGTTCACCATTAATAAAACTGTTAATCTTGGGGAATTGTTTGTCTTCTATGCAGACTCCTGCAATCTTGCGTTGTTCAAGTTTCTTCACGAGGCGGCGCATGTTATTGAAATTTCCATAACCGGTATCGCCATCCAGCAGAATCGGGATACGCGTTACATCAGACATGAATTCCAGCATGTCCACGACCTGGGTCCAGCTTGCCTCATTGCTGTCACGCACACCGTATTGCGCGGAGATTGCAAGGCCACTGGCCCAAATCCCGTTGAACCCGGTTTCTTCCACCAGGTGCGCCGAAATCCCGTTATGGGCCTCCATAATGAATTCAAGTTTTGGCGATGTCAGCAATTGTCTTAATTGCGAACATTTGCCAGTTGTGTTGTTATCTATCGGTAACGTTGCCATATTTATTTCAATTGTAAAATATTCGGAAGAATATTATTTTTCGCCTTGTCCAGGTCTTCTGGAAAATCAATCTCTATCCAGTTCAATCCGGTAATATCCTCAAAGCCGAAACTATCCGGGCTTGAGAGCAATAGATCACGGATACATTCTTCATAAGGCTGTTTATCCTCTCCGCGTTGCAGATAGTCTTTTGCACTCTGTACGAGCCCGTCTGCTGTTTCTTTTGAAAAACGGAAAAAACCGACGGATTCCCCCTGATAATCAAAGTGTAAATTATCATCGATTTTTTTTCTGAACTCTATGAGTCGCCCATTACGTACACAGAGCTTGACGGGTTCCTCGCCCGGTTCAAAATCCCGGTCCAGCAGGAAACAGTTTTTATTACCGGTACTGATCAATCGTTCAATGATCCGGTGATCATAAAGCACATCAGCATCCATCAGCAAAAAATCATTATCAGCCGCCAATGCCTCCACCCCGGTCAGCATGCTGATGATGCTGCCTTTCTCATAAGCCGGGTTGTATATTAATTGTATGAGATTGGCAGCCTCACTTTTGCCCACCTCCTGTTCGATCAAATCTGCCCGATATCCCGTGACTATAATAATCCCTGTAATTCCGTAATGGTGCAGAATTATAAGGTGGCGTTGCAACAGGCTGATGCCACCAAACTGGAGCAGGCATTTGGGTTTGTTGCCAGAAATTTCACTGAGACGCTGTCCGATTCCGGCGGCAAGTAAAACGGTTTTCATAGGATAAGGATAATAAAAAGAGACGTCCCCGGCGTTTCAGTGTTTAAATGAATTAAGTGTAAGCATCGAAAATTCTGGTTACGCCAGTGCTGCTCATTAATTAACGAGAAGTCCACTAAATGCTGTCCAGTTATATCACTTTACAGTAATATTGTAATATAACTTACTGAAAATACGATTATATAAAATAATTATCAATAGCTCATACCCAGCATGTCCAACGTTCCGGAAAAACTCGGCAAGTACGAGATCAAAAAACAGATAGGCCGTGGCAGTATGGGTGTAGTTTATCAGGGCTATGATCCGTTTACTGACAGCCTGGTTGCAGTCAAGGTGGCACGCAGCGAGGCCCTGAAAAATCCCGAAGCGGGTGCACGTTACCGAAAAATGTTTTTCAATGAGGCACATACCGCCGGTAAATTAAAACACCCCAATATTGTCGAGATCCTCGATGCCGGGGTGGATGGTCAATCCTGTTATATCGTCATGGAACTGGTTGAAAACGGCAAGACGCTGAAACAATATTGTACCCCGGACAACCTGTTGCCCTATGACCAGGTCGTCCAGATCATTTTTAAATGCGCCAAGGCCCTGGACTATGCACACCGCGAAGGCGTTATTCATCGTGATATCAAACCCACCAATATTCTTGTTAGCAAGGATATGGACGTCAAGATCGGTGATTTCAGTATAGCCCACGTCATGACAGCGGACACTGCAGCAACAATGCCTATGGGCTTTGTCGGATCACCACGTTATATGTCACCGGAACAGGTGCAGGAAGATACCATCACCCATCAGACTGATCTGTTTTCGCTGGGCATCGTAATGTATGAACTGATCACCGGTAAACATCCATTTGCTGCCGAGGGATTTTCCCGGTTGATACACAAGATTATCAACGAGAAACAGCCACCGTTGCGTACCTATCGTTCCGATGTGCCCGAGATACTGGAAAAGATCGTATATCACTGCCTGGAAAAGGATACGGCGAGGCGTTACAAAATGGGCCTGAATCTGGCGGGCGATTTGAGCCTCGCGTTTGATTATCTTGAACAACCGCAGGAAGACATGGCCGAGAAGGAAAAATTTCTGCTGGTAAAACAACTGGAATTCTTCCAGGGTTTTTCGGAAACGGAAATATGGGAGATCACACGCGCCTGTATCTGGCAGGAATATGAATCCGAATGTGAGATTATAGTAGAAGGCGATATTGATGATACCTTTTATGTGATCACCTCGGGGGCGGTAGAAGTCATGCGGGAAAACAAGGTAGTTGGCGGCCTGCAACAGGGCGATTGTTTCGGCGAAATGGGTTATCTCGCGAACATGAAAAGGACCGCCACCATACGCGCCAGGGATTATGTGAGATTAATGAAGATCAATGGGACCTTGATTGATCAACTGTCAGTGGGATGCCAGTTACATTTTAACAAGGTGTTTTTGCGCACACTGGTGAAACGCCTCTCGTTAACCACGCACAAAGTCATTACCCAGTAGAATCCATCTTAATATGCCTGCACTTGTTATAACTTTGTCGCCCGCTGCATTGCTCCTCACCGTACTTGTATGTCCTGTCTCGTCGCAGCCTCGCGGGCTTCGCGTTCTACCTGCGCCCGGCTGATATTGAGGTGGATCCTAATGTTATTTTGAATCAATACTCTTCAAATAACGTTTAATCAGGTTGCTGGTCGATGAATCATGCGTACTATTCGTTTTGTGGTCATCCAGTTCATCTATTATTGATGCAGAGATTTTTTTGCTGAGTTCAACGCCCCATTGGTCAAACGGATTTATATTCCAGATTGAGGCCTGTACAAATGTCCGGTGTTCATACATCGCCAGCAACATGCCTAATGTATATGGCGTTAATTGACCATACATGATGGTGGTACTGGGTTTGTTGCCCGGTATAATTTTATAATCCGGTTTGATTTCGCTAAGCATATGACTGTTACCTGCCATCAAGGCTTCTCCCTGTGCAATGCAGTTGGCAACTAATATATCCTGATGTGCTTTCTGGTCCTCACTGTGGTTCATGCCCAACAGAAAATCCACAGGTGTGAGATGCGTGCCCTGATGCAAAAATTGCATAAATGCATGTTGTGCATTGGTGCCCACGTTCCCCCAGATAACAGCTGAAGTATTGTAGTCAACAGGCTGGTTGTCCTGATCAATATATTTGCCATTACTTTCCATAATCAATTGTGAGAGATAACCCGGTAAATAGTGTAATGACTGATCGTAGGGAATAACGGCCAGTGTTTTGGCATTGAAAAAATTGATATACCAGATATCCAGCAGGCCGAGTATGACCGGGATATTCTTCGCCAGTGGCCGGGTATGCAAATGTTCATCCATGCAATGCGCACCGGCCAGAAACTGGTAAAAATTATCCATGCCGGTAGAGGCCGCAACTGGCAGGCCAATAGCAGACCAGACGGAATAGCGGCCACCTGTCCAGTCCCATATTTTAAAAATATTTTCCGAAGGCATACCGGAATTTTCAGCAGCTGTAATATTTGCTGTAACGGCAATAAAGTGTTTTTCGGGTTCATTACAACCCCGTTCAAGCAACCATTGTCTTGCCGTTTTCGCATTGGTTAATGTTTCTTCTGTGCTGAAAGACTTCGAAGACACCATGAACACTGTCGTTTCAGGATCAGAACCGGACAGTGCAGCATTGATTTCGCGTGCATCAATATTGGCCACAAAGTGAACAGATAATGATGATGTTTTGAAATCTTTCAACGCATCATATGCTAGCCGTGGACCAAGATCGGAGCCACCGATACCAATGTTAATCAATGTGTTTATTGATTTACCGCTATACCCTTTTATTTCACCTGCACGAAGTCTGTTTACAAATTGCTCCATGCGCGAGAGTTCATCATGTATGGGCCTGCTGATATCCGTATTACCGGCCTTAATGGCAGTTCCTGCCGGAGATCTTAAAGCAGTATGCAACGCGGGTCGTTGTTCAGAGCGGTTCAATAGGGAGCCATTAAACAATGCATCAATACGGTTTTTTAAATCCGCCTGATCGGCCAGAGAAAATAATAAATCCAGAGTTTCAGCAGTAATACGATGTTTGGAATAATCGATGTAAATGCCATCCAGTTCGATTGATAAGCGATTGGCCCTGTCCGGATCGGCAGCAAACATATCACGCATATGTATGCCGGAAATGTCCTTCTGATGTTGCTGGAGTTTACGCCAGGCAGGCGTATCCGTAAGGCGCATAGAAATGTTTAACAGACTCCGGCATCGCGGGAGTGCATGGATGAATAATCAGACAATCAGCAGTCAGGCAGTGATGAATATAAATACTACAAGATCCCGTATTATCCTGTGCCACTGATGTAATTTTCGAGCTGGGAGATGATGAATTCCTTCTCCATGAGGACATTCCTCATGACGTCCATCACAGACAACATACCGATAGGTTTGCCATTTTCTACAACTGGCAGATGACGGATATGGTGTTTTGACATCACTGCCATGCAGTCATCCACAGTCTGGTCTGCAGTCATGTACAGGACCTTGGATGTCATGATTTCGCTGACCCTGGTATCTTTGGACGAGCGGTTCATCAGCACTATCTTGCGCGTGTAATCACGTTCGGAGAAGATACCAGCCAGTCTGCCATCCTCCATGACCAGCAATGCACCGATCCCGGCTTCACCCATGAGTTTAATTGCATCATATACTATTGTGTCCGGTGGAACGGAATGTATGTGATAACCCTTTTCATCCAGAATTTGACGGATAGTGGTAGTCACGGCTGGCCTCCCCTGAATATCGTTATTGTTCTGTCCGGGACGTATTTACGTTTCTGCTTACTGGCTGTAAGTTTGGCACTAGTCTTTTTCAATGACAACCTAAATACTCAATAAATAGTGTAACTAAAGGGGTATCCGGGACCGTTACCGTTTAATTTATCAATACCATACTGATTAACGCAACATCTTATATGCTATTTGAATAATCCCGGCTAAAATACTTAAACTAAAAGGAAATATCTTTTCAATTACGAGGTATCATAGGTAGTGACCCGATAGGTTCTTAAGCAAATATGGACAAAATCCCAAAACGCCTGGGCAAGTATGAGGTCGCGGAAGAGATTGACCGTGGCAGCATGGGTATTGTTTATCTGGGCTATGACCCGTATGTAGACCGCCAGGTGGCTATCAAGGTTGCACTGGCTGAATCGCTTAACGATCCTGAATCCGGACAACGCTACCGGAAGATGTTCTTTAATGAAGCAAGTACCGCAGGCAGCCTGACCCATCCGAATATCATCAGTATTTTTGATGCGGGTGTGGACCAGGAGATCTGCTACATCGTTATGGAATATATCAAGGGCGGTGAAACATTAAAGAAATATTGTACCCCGGAAAATTCCCTGCCAATTGAAAAGGTGGTTGAAGTCATATTTAAATGTGCCAAGGCCCTGGACTATGCACATCGGCAGGGCGTTGTGCACCGTGATATCAAACCCACCAATATCCTGGTTACCGGTGATGTCGATATCAAGATTGGTGATTTCAGTATTGCCCATATCAACAAGCCGGATTCCACCGAAACCCAACCCGTGGGCATGATGGGCTCACCGCGCTATATGTCTCCTGAGCAACTCAAGGAAGATTTCGTTACCGGGCAGTCGGACCTCTTTTCTCTCGGGATCGTGATGTATGAATTGCTGACCGGCAAGCATCCCTTTGCCGCAGACAACTTTTCCCGTCTGGTCAACCGTATATTGAATGAAGTGCCCGTACCGTTGCGTGAAGTACGGCAGGATATTCCGGAGTCGCTCCAGGCGATAGTGGACCGGGCCTTGCAAAAGGATATCAAGAACCGCTATTCCATGGGACTGGATCTGGCCACTGAACTCAGCAAGGCCTTTGATGCCCTGGAAGGGCCACAGGAAGACATCAGCGAACAGGAAAAATTCATCTCCATCAAAAAACTGGAATTCTTCCAGGGTTTCCCTGATGCAGAGTTGTGGGAGATTCTGCGCGCCAGTACCTGGCAGGACTATGACGCCGGTAATGATATTATTGTCGAAGGTGAACTGGATGATTGTTTCTATATCATTGCCGAAGGCAAGGTAACCGTCAGCAAAAACAACAAAGCTATACGCACTCTGGAAAAAGGCGACTGTTTCGGGGAAATGGGTTATCTGGCCAAGACCAAACGCACAGCCAGCATCAGATCAGAAGGTAATACATCACTGCTGAAGATAAATTCCACAGTCATCTCCCAGGTATCATTGAATTGCCAGGTAAGATTCCTGAAGGTGTTTTTGCGTACGCTCATACACCGGTTGTCTGCCACCACTGAAAAAGCGACACAAGAGATGTAATTTTCAGAATTCCCGGTTTAATAATTCAGGGCGAATGAATATGTTGGTTGTGCAACGCACCATTTACCTTGAATCAGGTTATGCAGATTTCTGGTTTTTCAACTAAACTTTATAGCATTCAGATACATTCTGATTTTTCTGTGTATTTAAGTTTAAGAGTCGATCCGGGTAAATAACCGGTAGATTCACTGCTGGTTGTTATAAATATCAAGGGAACATGGAACGATGGACGAACCCGGTTCTAAAATTGACAGTGCTTATCTGGCATGGCCTGGAAGAGTGTGGCCTGTTTATGTTTTTCTGGCATTAATCTTTTCCATATTTATTTTCTTCGCAATTAATAGTTATCGATCCATCGATCGGGAACTGACTGATTCCGCCTTATCAAGAAGATTGTCTATTGCTGAACTCTCGGCATCGACCCTGTCGGAAAAATTTGATCGTATGATTGGTATCGGGATTGCGTTGGCTACGCGTGTACAGTTCCGTAAACTGATTGCTGATAAGAAATGGGTTGAGGCTGCTCAAATCCTGAGGGATGTTCCAAAAGATTTCCCGTTTATTGAAAGACTTTTTCTGGCTGATATTGATGGCACAGAGATGGCGGACATCCCTGAACTACCTGGCGTTGTGGGGAAAAATTTTGCTTACCGTGAGTGGTATAAAGGTGTCAGCCAAAACTGGGAACCTTATATTTCACCCGTATATAAAAGGGCTGCTGTCCCACAACGGAATGTGTTTGCCATTGCTGTACCAATCAAAGGCGATTCTGATGAAGTGCTTGGGATACTGGTGTTGCAGACGGACCTTGAAGAATTTTTTACCTGGGCAAGGGAGATAGAAATCGGTCCCGGTGGGTTTGTTTATGTCGTTGACAGCAAGGGACAACTGGCATTTCATCCTGAATACCCTGCCCAAGGTGAAATTATGGATTTTTCTGAAGTACCTGCGGTACAGCGGGTGTTGCAGGGTAAGATAAATGTCGAGATCACATATAACCCTGTAGAAAATGGACAGCGGGTTGCCGCCTATGTCCCTGCCAGGTTTGGTTGGGGCGTGATTGCCCAGCAACCTGTTGATTCTGCTTTTGCATTCAGGAATAAACAAATGAACCGTATCCTGATCGGATATGTCCTGATTTTGTTGTTCTGTATTCTGGTTTTGTGGTTGGCTATTCATATTCTGCGCCAGCGCCGGCAGGCAATAGAGGATCAACGCGTGATGGTGGAACTGGAAAGACGTGTTGCTGAACGTACAGAACAACTGGAGGCCACCAATAAAGAACTGGAAAGTTTCAGTTATTCTGTCTCACATGATCTGCGCTCACCGTTAAGGGCCATTGAAGGTTTCTCTCTGATTCTGGAAGAAGACTATGGCAGCAAACTGGATGCGGAAGGTCAGCGTTTGCTCGACGTTGTGAAAGATAATGCCAAACGAATGAGTATGCTGATCGATGATCTCCTGTCTTTTTCCCGGTTGGGCCGGCAGGCCATCAATCCCATGCAGATTAATATGAATGATCTGGTAAATGAGGTGTATGAAGAACTGCAGAACCAATCCGGCACAGCCAATCCAGCGAGATTCGTTGCCCATCCGTTGCCCGAGGCAAGGGCGGACCGCTCATTAATCCGTCAGGTCTGGGTGAATCTCCTGTCCAATGCAGTGAAATACAGCAGCGCATGCGCGGAACCAATGATTGAAATTGGTGGCGACATTAATAACAAGGAGAACATTTATTATGTCAAGGACAACGGTGCCGGTTTTGATATGCAGTATTACGACAAGCTCTTTTCTGTATTTCAACGTCTGCACAGGCCTGAAGATTTTCCGGGCACAGGTGTAGGGCTGGCAATCGTAAATCGTGTAATCACCCGGCATGGCGGGCGAGTCTGGGCGGAAGGCAAGGTCAATGATGGCGCAACATTTTATTTTACATTACCAGGGGAGAAGTAAATGACTGACGATCTTGAGCAGGTGGAAATACTGGTGGTGGAAGATAATCCCAACGATTATGAACTGACAGCAAGGGCACTGAAAAAGATTAATCTCGCCAACAAGGTTTTCTGGGTCAAGGATGGCGCGGAAGCGCTGGAATTCATTTTCTGTACCGGGAAGTATACGCAACGCTCAATGGTAAACGGACCAAGGTTGATTCTTCTGGATTTGAAGCTACCCAAGGTGGATGGGATACAGGTGCTTGAAAAGATAAAAACAGACCCCGTTACCAGAAAAATCCCCGTAGTAATGTTAACTTCATCACAAGAAGAGAACGACATCGTGGAAAGTTACAAACTGGGGGTCAATAGTTATATTGTTAATCCGGTGGATTTCCAGAAATTTATGGAAACAGTATCAAATGCCGGCTTTTACTGGATGCTGATTAACAAGACGCCTCAGGGTTAGTGAATAAAGAGCATTATGGACAAAGAAGTCAAGGTATTGCTGATAGAAGATGTCGCAACTGACGCGGAACTTGCGCTGCGGGAGTTGCGCAAGAGCGGGATTGTTTGTGTCAGCCGGCGGGTGGACAATGAACAGGATCTGCGCCGGGAACTCCTGGAATTCAAACCTCAAGTCATATTATCAGATTTTTCCCTTTCCGGAACCTTTGACGGCAGACGTGCTCTTGCCATCAGCCAGGAACTTGTCCCGGATACCCCATTCATTTTTGTTTCCGGCACCATTGGTGAAGAAAATGCGATTGAATCCCTGAAAAGTGGCGCCACAGATTATGTGTTGAAGACCAATCTGTTGCGTTTGGGTAATGCAGTCATACGTGCTCTGGATGAAGCGGAACTGCGGCAGTTGCAGAAAAAGGCGGAGAAGGACATCGAGGAACAGCATGCATTTTTCCGCAAGGTAATTGACCTCGACAAGAATTTGATATTCGCCCGTGACAGGGAAGGGCGATATGTGTTTGCCAACCAGGCCAGAGCCGAAGTATATGGCACCACCCCTGAAAAGCTTGCAGGCAAGAGGGACTCTGACCTTACCCCGCATCGTGAAGAAAGCGATCGATTTCGCCAGAGTGATTGTGAAGTGATAGAGACACGGTGTGAGAAGTTCATACACGAAGAAAAGGTGACGGACGCTGGCGGTAAAGTGCGCTGGCTACAAATTATAAAGCAACCCATTTTTTCTGCTGATGGTGAGGTCGAAATGGTGCTGAGTGTTGCTACTGATATCACCAGACGCAAACAGATGGAAGATGAACTTCGGCGTAATATCGAACGCTTCGAAACAATTTCCAAAGCCACCAATGATGCAGTGTGGGATTGGGATCTGTCTACTGACAGCCTCTGGTGGAATGATTCATTCAAGATACTGTTCGGATACCAGGAAAATGAAATCGAACCACATATTAATTTCTGGGTTAATCGTGTACACCCGGATGATCGTGATGATGTAAAGAATGGTATTTATCATGTGATCGAGGGCAAAGGTAAATACTGGAATGACGAATACCGGTTCATGCGGCGTGACGGATCTTATGCGTATGTTTATGACCGCGGGTTTGTGATGCGTGATAGTACTGGCAAGGGAATACGGATGATTGGTGCAATGATGGATATGAGCGATCGGCACGAACAGCAATTGAAAATATACCGCCTCAACCGTATCCGTGAAGTATTGAGTGGAATTAATTCAACTATTGTACGTGTGCATGATCGGGAGATTCTTTTTAATGAGGCATGCCGCATAGCAGTGGAGTATGGCAAGTTTGTTATGGCCTGGATTGGTTTGCTGAATCAGGCTACAGAAGAGATACAACCCGTTGCAATTTATGGAGCAGATCGCGATTATCACAGTGTTGCCAGATTTTCGATAAATGAAAGTAAACCTGAAGGACAGAATCTGGTCAGTCGTTCTTTGCGTGAGAACAGGGTAATCGTCAGCAATAATATTGCAACGACTAAAGGTATAAAGTACCGGCGCGAACTGCTGGAACGTGGATTCCAGTCTTTTGCAGTACTACCACTGTCCGTGGGTGGTGAAGCTGCCGGGACATTTACTTTGTACAGTCCGGAAAAAGACGCATTTGATGAAGAGGAAATGAAATTGCTCAAGGAAATGGCTGCTGACATCTCATTTGCTCTTGAAAACATCAAGCGGGAACAGCAACTCAATTACCTTGCCTACTATGATGTACTGACGGGATTGCCTAATCGGGATTTGTTCAGTGATCGCCTGACACAGGCGCTGCATACAGTAACAGAAAACCATATTGCAGGATTGCTGTTACTGGACCTGGAACGTTTTTCCTACATTAACGATGTTTATGGCCGGCATGTAGGCGATGCCACGCTGAAAAAATTCACAGCCAGACTCAGAAAAATGGTTCCTGAACCGGATCACTTGGCGCGTGTTGGTGCAAACTGTTTTGCCATCCTGCTGACAGAAATGAACGATCCATCAGCTATAGCCCAATTTATTGAGAACAAGCTTTCTCCGGTGGTTTCCAGACCGCTGAAGATAGAAGGGAAAAACATCAAGATATCAGGGAAGGTTGGTGTGGCAATTGCTCCTGCTGATGGTACTGATGCAGAGATTATTTTAAAAAATGCAGAAGTGGCATTAAAGACCGCCAAACAGGGCAGCGTTAGATATGTATTTTATGCCCGGGACATGAATGCCCAGGTGGCCGAAAAACTGACCCTGGAAAACAGATTACAGCAAGCGCTGAAAAAAGAAGAATTCATACTTTATTACCAGCCCAAAATCAATCTGGCCAACGGGCAGGTTTGTGGACTGGAGGCCCTGATACGCTGGAACAGCAAGGAAGGGCTCATTCCACCAGTCAAATTCATTCCACTGCTGGAAGAAACAGGAATGATTATAGAAGTGGGTTTGTGGGCTATCAGAAAAGCCTTGCAGGACCGGCAACGATGGAAAGAAAAAGGGCTGGTACCACCCCGGATTGCTGTTAATGTTTCTCCGGTACAGATTAGAGAAAAAGATTTTGTTTCAGCGATAACCGGCGTGCTGGACGAATTCCCGGACGACAATTCAGGGCTTGAACTTGAAATTACGGAAACCCTGATTATGGAAAACCTCAAAGATAACATCAAAAAACTTGCTGAACTCAGGGACAAGGGGATTCAGATAAGTATTGATGATTTTGGTACCGGGTACTCATCGTTAAGTTACATGAGCAAGCTTCCCGTCAATGCACTTAAAATCGACCGGTCGTTTATATCGGTTATGCTCAGCAGTCCTGATGATACCAGTATCGTTTCTGCAATAATTTCACTGGCCCATTCTCTGAATCTACTGGTCATCGCGGAAGGAGTGGAAACACTGGAGCAGGCGAACCTGCTCAAACTGCTGAGATGCGATCAGTTCCAGGGATATCTTTTCAGTCCACCGGTTCCATTCCTGGATATTGAATCCGTGTTGACTGAGCACAAGAGTTTTGTCTGATAACATCCCATCAGGACTCCACCGCAATTGATATAAACAGACTCAGTAAAGCCAACCTTCGTGGGCATCGGCATTGTTGCAACGCATCATCAATAAACCGGTTGATACTGAAAATTTTATTTGTATTTTGCAGATCCTCTGTGATTCCACTATGCTCATCCATTACATAATAAAATAATATCCATTTCTCATATTTGGTCTGACCGGGGATGGAGTCTGTAGTCATGGGGAGGGGGAGACGGCATGTCAGCAGTCATCAGGTTACGGTTTGTATTTAAATTCCCCTTTTCCTTCATTTTTCCCATACTGAATCTTGCATTTGTTACTTCAGTACAAGCGGTGGAATTTGATTATGGCGATGTCTACGGCAGTTTTGATACCACGGTCAGTTACGGACAAAGCCATCGCGTTCAGTCACGCGCTAGCGAGTTGATCGGTATTGCCAATGGCGGCTCGGCGTTTTCTGTCAATGGCGATGATGGCAATCTGAACTATGATTCCGGCCTCATCAGCAGCACCCTGAAATTTACTTCCGAACTTGAATTGCACTATAAAAATTTTGGCGCCTTTCTCCGTGGTACAGGATTCCGGGATTTCATGAATGATGATCCCAATGATACTGTGCGTACTCCACTCTCCAGCCAGGCAATCGATCTGGTTGGCAAAGATCTGAAATTACTTGATGCTTATATGTGGACCAGTTTTGATCTGGGAACAAGACCATTTGATCTCCGCGTCGGGAAACAGGTATTGAGTTGGGGTGAAAGCACGTTTATTCAAAACAGTATCAATACCATCAATCCGGTGGATGTCAGCAAGTTGCGGGTCCCCGGCGCGGAACTCAAAGAGGCCCTCTTACCGGTGGGTATCGTGTCAGCTTCTGCCGGAATTACCGATACACTGAACCTCGAGGCATTTTATCAATATGATTATGAACGGGTCCTGATCGATCCGCCGGGTTCCTATTTCAGCACCAATGATTTTGTGGGGAATGGGGGCACATTTGTTGTCGCTGCAGGAGCAGGTTTTTTTGGTGATTTACCGCCGATACCTGGAACTTTTGCAACACGCGCACCCGATGATCGGCCGGAGGAGGGTGGGCAATATGGGGTGGCGTTGAGGTGGTTTTCTTCCCTACTTAATAACACTGAATTCGGTTTTTACCATATCAATTACCATAGCCGGTTACCAATCATCAATGGTGTTGTTTCTACTTTCGGTGCCGGTATTACGGGGGCGCAATATCTGATCAGTTATCCGGAAGACATCACACTTTATGGTCTGAGTTTTAATACTCAACTCGGGACAACAGGCTGGGCATTGCAGGGCGAGTATTCATTTAGGAATGATGTCCCGTTACAGGTCGATGATGTGGAATTACTCGTGGCGACAATTAATGCAGGGATCCCCAGCCAGATCCCGGGTTCGGGGCTGTTTGCATTTGCCCCCGGTCAGGTGGTCCCTGGTTTTATCCGCCGTGATGTCAGCCAACTGCAAATGACAGCATCCCGGGTATTCGGCCCCATGTTGAAGGCCAATCAGGCCATTTTTGTCACTGAATTTGCTGTCACTCATGTGCATGATATGCCCGGTAAAGATGTATTGTTGCTTGAAGCTCCCGGTACAAACCTGACCGGTAATCCAGCCAACCGGCCATTTCTGGGACATCCATTTGTTGAATCGAGAGACAAGTATGCCGATGCCACATCCTGGGGATATCGCATGGTGGGCCGTCTGGATTACAACAATGTCGTTGGTGCGATTAACCTGCATCCACGCATTGAATGGCGGCATGATGTCTCCGGTAATTCACCGGGACCCGGAGGAAATTTTGTCGAGGGCAACAAGGCAGTAACCGCCGGACTCGGTGCCAGTTACCAGAATGCCTGGAATGCAGATTTGAGTTATACCAGTTTCTTTGGCGCCGGTTCGCAGAATCTCCTGTATGACCGTGATTTTCTCTCGTTAAGTGTAAGTTATTCATTCTGAGTTGAGGCATGGGAAATCGAATAATGAAGACAAATAAACTGCTCACATTCCTGTTATCGCCGTTAATTATCCTTTCGCTGAATGCAGGGGCAGAGATTACCGCGGACCAGATTGCGCGTCTCGGTACGGACTTAACCCCGCTGGGCGGAGAGAAAGCCGGTAATGCCGATGGTACCATTCCTGCCTGGGAAGGAGGCCTGACACAGCCACCGCCCGGATATCAGCCGGGCAAACATTATGTCGATCCCTATGCAGGCGATGCGATCAAGTTCACCATCAATGCCGGCAATATGGATCAATATGCCGGCAAGCTCACTGAAGGCCACAAGGCATTACTGAAGACCTACAGTGACAGTTACAAGATGAATGTCTATCCCACCCATCGCAGTGCCGCTGCACCACAACGTATTTATGATGCTACCCGGAATGTCGCCGCCACGGCCCGGTTAACGCCGGATGGTAACGGGGTGGAAGGCGCTGTTATTGGCATCCCGTTTCCCGTTCCTGCAAACGGACTGGAAGTGATCTGGAATCATTTGTTGCGCTGGCGTTGTAACTATGTCGAGCGACGTATTGTACAGGCTGCACCGACTCGTGGCGGTGATTACACGCTGGTGCAATTCAGTGATCAGGTCAGTATTGCTTACAGCCATGAGGGAATGACGACGGACAAACTCAACAATATCATCCTGTATTTCAAGCAGGATGTGCTGGCACCGGCACGACTGGCGGGAGGGAGCCTGCTGGTACATGAAACCCTGAACCAGAATATAGAGAACCGTAATGCCTGGATATACAACCCGGGTCAACGGCGGGTACGGCGTGCGCCCAATGTGGCATTTGATAATCCGGGTACTGCTTCGGATGGTATGCGCACCAATGATCAACTGGATATATTTAACGGCAGCCCTGAGCGTTATGTCTGGAAACTGGCCGGAAAAAAAGAAATTTATGTACCCTACAATAATTACAAATTGCAGGATCCCGCATTTAAATACAGTGATATTCTGAAACCGCTGCATATCAACCAGGACTATCCGCGCTATGAACTGCACCGGGTCTGGATAGTCGATGCCACCTTGAAACCCGATGCCAGACATCTCTACAAACGCAGGACATTCTATATTGATGAAGACTCCTGGCAAATCCTCGCCGTGGATCAATATGACAACCGTGATCAACTCTGGCGCGTGTCGGAAGGGTTTGCAATGAATTATTATGATGTGCCGAATAACTGGACTTCGCTGGAAGTACATATCGATTTGCAGGCAGGGCGTTATCTTGCTGTTGGACTTTTTAACGAGAGTGAGCCATATAATTTTAATGTCAAATTCAGCGATTCGGATTTCACACCGGCGGCATTACGCCGCGAGGGTGTGCGCTGAAAATTTGCTGAAACCGCTACTCAGTTACCCGTATAAAGATCAGAACTATCCTGGTTTTTTCATTTCAGAGGAACCTCTGACAAAGATGTCATTTCGAGCAAAGCGAGAAATCCTTGTCTCGACAGAAGGGAGAGATCTCCATAAGACGATCCCTCACATATGTTCGGGACACCTGCGGTGGATTTCTCGGCCGCTGCTCCAGGCGCGACTCTACCTCCTCCATCCGTGGAGTCGTCCCTGCGGTAGAAATGAAAATAACAACTTAATCAGAGATTCCCTAAGTTATAAATCATTGCTTGTAATTATGTCTTGGTCAAAAACCAAGATTAGTAAAATATTCTGCCTGATTATACTGTTATGTGTAATACCTGCTCAGGCAGAGCAGGGCATTCTTGATATTAATGACAGGGAAAATGTCCCGTTACTCTCCAAAGCATTATTTCTGGATATAACCGCGGCAGGGGAAAAAAGAATAGCGGTAGGTGAACACGGTCATATCCTGATTTCACAAGATGGCAGAAACTGGCAGAAAACCGATGTGCCTGCTGATATAACACTGACGGCTGTTTATTTCCAGAATGATATGAATGGCTGGGCCGCAGGCCATGATGCGGTGATTCTGAGAACTACGGATGGTGGCAGGCACTGGCGGCAGGTCTATTCTGCTCCCGAAGAAGAGATGCCACTACTGGATATCTGGTTTGCCGATAATCAATATGGCATAGCCATTGGTGCCTATGGCCTGTATCTGGTCACAAAGGATGGTGGAGAAACATGGCAGAGACAAAAGATGAACATAGTCAATGCGGACAGTAATACAGATGACCCTGATGATCTTACTGAATTCTACGAACTGCATCTTAACAACATTGCTTATTCGAATTCGGGAAAACTATATATTGTTGCAGAGGCCGGCCGTTTATACCGGTCTGATGATCTGGGTACTATCTGGCAAGAGTTGCCATCACCTTACATAGGATCATTTTTCGGTGTGTTGCCTCTGGAGAATGAATCTCTTCTTGTTTACGGACTGCGCGGTCATTTGTATCGATCTGATGATGCAGGTAACAACTGGGTAGAAATTGAAACACATACACGCGAACTGCTTACTGATGGCTTCCAGTTGCGTGATGGCAGGATTATTTTAACAGGCATGGGAGGTGTGCTGTTGATCAGTGATGACCATGGAGTGTCATTCAAAATCAATGAACTTGGTCAAAGGCATGGTTATGCAGCCATCAAGGAAACCGGAAAGGACGAAATAATTACCGTTGGCGATTACGGGATTGAAACCTGGACAAAACAGCAACTGGGGCTTGCTGATGACTGATCATATCCTGATAAAAAAAATTGAATTACTGTTGTTCTCAAACAGAAAAAAAGTCTTGTTGTTTTTCCTGGTGGCGACTGCGTTCATGTTTTATTCAGCTTTACAACTGCGCGTGAATGCAGGATTTGCCAAGATGCTGCCGCTTGAGCATGAGTATATGCAGATATTTCTCAAGCACCGCGAAGAATTCGGTGGTGCCAACCGTATTCTGGTGGCCCTCATCGCAAGAGATGGCAATATGTTCACTCCGGAGTTTTTTTTGACGCTCAAAAATGTGACGGATGAAGTCTTTTTTATTCCCGGTATTGATCGCGCACAGGTGCGTTCACTCTTTACACCCAATGTACGATTTACCGAGGTAGTGGAAGACGGCATTACCGGCGGTAATGTTATCCCGGATGATTTCAACTACACACCTGAAGACCTCAAGCTGGTCAGGGAAAATATCATCAAGGCCGGAATCGTCGGGCGACTGGTGGCCAATAATTTCTCCGGGGCACTGATCAGTGCGCAGTTGCTGGATGTTAATCCTGAAACCGGCGAAACACTGGATTATGTCGATGTTGCAAGACAACTGGAAGAAAACATCCGTGGTAAATACAGTAGTGAAAAGACCGATATCAATATTGATTATCACATCATAGGTTTTGCCAAGGTCATTGGTGATATAACGGACGGTGCAGCACGCGTTATTTTATTTTTTATGGTCACACTGGTCATCATCACACTGCTGGTTATTTATTACTCACAATCAGTAAAGATTGCCATGGTGCCAATTACCTGTTCCCTGATTGCCGTGATATGGCAACTCGGTTTATTGCCCTTGCTTGGTTACGGCATGGACCCGATGTCCATACTGGTGCCATTTCTGATCTTTGCCATTGGTGTCAGCCATGGTGTGCAGATGATAAGCAGCATACGGGTTTGTATATACAAAAACATGGATACCGAATCTGCCTGCCGTGAAAGTTTCCGCCGTCTGTTGGCGCCGGGGATGATTGCTTTGCTGAGTGATACGATTGGTTTTATTACCATTCTGCTCATCAAGGTAGAGATTATCCAGGAGATGGCCATATCTGCCAGCCTGGGTGTTGCGGTTATTATTTTGACAAACCTTTTTCTGTTACCGGTACTGGCTACATTCATCAAAATAGATGCCCGTTATCAGGACAAGCTGATACGCCGTGCGGATTATCTTTTCCCGATATGGCAATATTTATCCCGTGTTACAGAACCTGTGAAAGCCGCTGTTGTTATTGCCTGTTCAGCACTTCTTCTGGGAGTGGGATTATGGAAAGGCATGGAGATCAAGATTGGCGATCAACAGCATGGTGTGCCGGAATTACACAGTGATTCCAGGTATAATCTGGATACCGAAGAAATTGCCAGACGTTTTTCCATCGGTGTTGATGTACTCACGGTGATCGTCGAGACCATGCCCGAAGGATGTATCAATTATACCATTATGGACACCATCGACCGGTTCGAATGGCATATGTTGAATACTGAAGGTGTGCAATCGGTCATTGCACTGCCGGGCATTGCCAAGGTCATTAATGCCGGCTGGAACGAAGGCAATATCAAATGGCGTGTTTTACCCAGAAACCAGTCGGTACTGACCCAGTCGGTGTCATATATACCCACTTCTTCCGGATTACTGAACAGTGATTGCAGTGTGATGCCGGTGATGATATTTACCAAAGACCACAAGGCAGAAACCATCAAGGCCATCATCAAGAGCATCACGGAATTCACTACAAGCCACACTTCAGAAAAACTTCAGTTTAAACTCGCTACCGGCAATGTCGGGGTGATGGCTGCATCCAATCAGGAAGTTGAGGCTGCACAATTCCCTATATTATTCTATGTCTTTTCAGCAATCATTCTGCTGTGTCTGGTGATATTTCGTTCTGTAAACGGTACGTTGTGCATTATTATTCCTCTCGCACTGGTCTCACTTCTGACCTATGCCCTGATGAGCGTGCTGGAAATCGGTCTCAAGGTGAACACCTTGCCGGTAGTTGCCCTGGGGGTGGGAATCGGTGTGGATTATGGAATTTATATCTACAACCGGTTGTCAGAGTTTATGTTTGAAGGTCTCTCAATCAGCCGTGCTTTTGAACTCACGCTGGCTACTTCAGGATTTGCTGTACTGTTTACTGCGATTACCTTGACGATAGGTGTAATGACATGGATATTTTCTCCCTTAAAATTCCAGGCAGATATGGGTATCCTGCTGATGTTCATGTTCTTTGTTAACATGCTGGGTGCGGTTATACTCCTGCCGGCACTGGCAACTTTCCTGTTGAAAAAGAATAAAATTTCCTGATTGCGTCATAAATGAATTCACCTGTTATCGTCTGGCTCAGGCTCGATCTGCGTCTTGCAGATAATCCGGCATTATCTGCAACAGCAGAGTCCGGCTGTCGGAATGATTTTGAGAACAAATTGAAAATAACATGAATTTCATCCTTCCACGGTACTGGCCGATCTGGATCTTCTATGGTGCTATCCGGTTGATTTCGTATTTGCCCTACAAAATTCAGGTTGGGATCGGGCGTAGGGTTGGCAAGGTGATGATGTATCTCTCATCCAAACGCAGAAAAATTGCAGAGACCAACCTGCGTCTGTGTTTCCCGGACTGGACGGAAGAAAAACGGCAGGAAATATTAAAAAAGCATTTTGAATCGCTTGGCATCTGTTTATTTGAATTCGGCATCACCTGGTGGTGGCCGGATGAACGTTTCCGGCCTTTGGCGCAGATCGAAGGTCTGGACAATCTCCATAAAGCACTCAGGAAAAACAAAGGGGTCATCCTGCTGGCAGGCCACTTCACCACACTGGAAATTATTTCACGTGTACTGAAACTGCATGCGGATTTTCATCCGATGTACCGCAAAAACAACAACCGGCTGATTGATCACATCATCACCAGTGGCAGAACCAGGCATACCGGCAAGGCGATACCACATGATGATCTGCGCTCCATGATCCGCAGTCTGCGCAGTAACATGCCGGTGTTGTATATACCGGACCAGAATTTCGGCAGGAAACATTCTATCTTTGTGCCGTTCTTCGGAATTCAGACAGCAACTGTTCCAGCCACATCACGTCTGGCAGCAATTGATAATACGCCTGTATTACCGATTGTTCAGCAACGCCTGCCGGACAATCAGGGCTATCTTCTGGTGATAGAAAAAGAACTGGACAATTTCCCGACAGCAGATCTGGAACAGGACACCATCCGCATCAATCATCTGTTTGAACACCAGATCAGGAATAATCCGGTCGATTACCTCTGGGTACATCGCCGTTTCAAGACGCGTCCGGATGGTGAGGAAGATATCTATAAACTTTAATGTGGTGGTATAGAAACCAGTTAAAACATTAATCAACCTGGGTTTTGCTCTCACCGGCAATCACTTCCGCAGCAAATTCTGCTGCATCCATGAACGGGTATAGCACATGATGTGCGCCGGCTTTTTCCAGCATCTTTCCTTCCGGTTCATTGTGTGCAGTGACAGCCACCTTGCCGGTGTAATCCTGGTTGGCCAGTGCGCGCATCAGGGTGAGATTCACATCAGGATGTGGCAGTGTGCTGATTACCCAGCGGACATTTTCCAGCGGCAGGCTCTCGGGAAAGTCCAGGTCTTCAGCGTCACCGAAGCGCATGGGTATGCCCTTGCGGCGCATGGCCCGGACATTTTCCGGATCAAAATCCACGCCCAGGACGGCCAGACCCCTTTCTTGTAATCTCAGGACCAGGCGGCCACCGTAGCGGCCGACACCAAAGATGATGAACTCCGCCTCCTCACCGGTACGCCGTCCTTTTTCCACAGCACGCTCCCGGAAGGGATCGCTGCGTTCAAATACTGATAACCAGGGGACCAGCCACTCATATAATGGCTGTGAATAAAGAATCATATACGTGGACAGGGTAATGGTGACCAGCCCCACCAGGGTGACCAGCCCGAGTGTCTCCTGTTCGATATGGCCCAGGCTGATGCTCATTGCCATGAAGATAATCGAGAATTCACTGATCTGTGCCAGCGTCAGTCCGGTCATAAAACCGGTGCGCTTGCGGTAGCCCAGATAAGCCATGATTGCCATCACAATGAGTGGCTTGCCAATCAGCACAAACAATGAGAACACTACAGCTGTATACACTTCCGCACCGAGAGTGGAGAGATCAATCCTGGAACCGAGATCGATAAAGAAGAACAGCAACAGGAAATCACGCAGGCTGGTCAAGCGCGCGCTGATGGCTTCCCGGTAAGGTGTGGAGGCGAGGGAAAAACCGGCCAGAAATGCCCCCACTTCCTTGCTGAATCCGAGTAATTCCCCGGCGGAAGCGAGAGCAGTGCCCCAGGCTATGCCGAATAGCAACAAAAGTTCTTGGGAGCGTGCCAGTGATCCCAACAGATATGGAAATACCAGCCGCATGAACACTGCGACAAATATTGCAGCAGCAGCAAGCCGCCCAATGATAGTCAGGAAGGTAAAACCAATACCGGTATCCATTTCACCGTGCAGCGATCCCACGGTCATCATCGCAATTACGACAGCTATATCCTGCACAATCAGGATACCCATCGCGATGCGCCCGTGCAGGGAGTCAATTTCCCGTTTGTCGGACAGCAGTTTGACAATGATGATGGTGCTGGAAAAGGCCAGCGCGATTGCGATGTAAATCGCCTTGGTGTGGTCCATCCCGAATCCAAGACCGATCAGATAACCAAAGACAATCGTGAAACCAATCTGGCCGAGACCCGTGGCCAGGGCGACCGGTCCGATATGCCGTATCAGGTGCAGATCGAGTTTCAGTCCAACAACAAATAGCAGTACCGTAACGCCAATCTGGGCCAGCAGGGCAATTTCGTCATGAGAGCGGACCAGACCGAGAGCAGCCGGCCCTACAAGTATCCCGACAAAGATGAAGGCAACAATAAGCGGTTGGCGCAAGCGCACTGCAATTGCACCAACCAAAGCCGAGATGAGCAGCAGGGCAGTAAATTCATAATAGATGTTACCCATCAATGTGGCCTTCGGTCATCCGGGTATTCAATCTGGTGGTCAGTCTACCTGATATCATTCCATCGTCAGGTTTATGTTTTATTCTGTTTACGCTGATGGGCAAAAGCAATGCCGGCAAACAATATGGTCTGCCATTCACAAAACAATATTAATACCCAGATGTCTTCCGAATCATCGAATACGGTATCGACCAGTTCAAATATTCCTCCACCCAGGGCACCCGCCAGTGTCACTATCACGACCAGTTTTAAAATGCCGGAACGTATCTTCCATGCAATTACCCAGCCCAATGCGACCGCCAGTGCGCCCATTGCGCCTGCATTGACAAATGGAACCGGACCACCCATGGCGTGACCGATTTCAATGGAGGTCCGCCAACCTATGCTGCTGGCGACGATCAATATGATCAGACTTAAAAAATGATTAATGGCTTTCAGATGGGCCACATACCGGCCGGCGATATAGAGATAAATGCCCAGCACCACAGCCGGATAATATTGTTGAATGACAGGAATATCAGGCAGAAAAAACAATCCTGACCAGTTGGTCAGCCCTGCTGTCAACCCGATAAAGGCAAAAGCCAGTATTCCGGAGATATCTTTAACCATGAACAATAAATCCATTATTGGTTATCAGGGGCAAGATGAGATTTCTCCAGTATGAAATGTACCATGACATCATAAGGGACCAGGACGTTTGCGTTGATCTCCAGCCATTCTATCTCATTGGCCTTGCCGATCAGTACTTTTTCTACCGATGCCCTGGCGACTATATAGTCTGTCCCGGAAAACGGTTCCCGTATCTGATTCAATATCTCCGGTGAAGATAATATTCCGGCAACAAATGCATTGATATTTTCACCAAGGTATCGCCCTTTTTCAGAATCCCAGTCCTCATGTTGCAATGCTTGCATTGCAAGATATCGTGATAACCACGGGTATTCAACCAAACGCCCGATGAACAGTGACTTGAAATCTGTTTTATTACTTTCAGGATCGGTAAAAGCGGTGGTGATTAATTCATTGAATTTGTCCTGTGAGACGGTGCAACTGAGAAACGCATTCTCATGTGATCGTATACGCATGACCTGCCACTGAGGGTTAATTTCAACAACGGGCCTGCAGTTGAGTGAATTCTCACTTGCATGAACTGAAAAGGGCAGAAGAAAAAATATTATAAGAACGCTGGTCTGCAATAGCGCACCAGAAAGGGCAGATAAATTCATTTCAAAACCTGATTTGGAAATAACAGCCTGCGACAGGAAAATAACAGCATACTCTCCTTTTTGTTATTCCGATTTTGTTTCTTTCTCCATTATCTTTTTTTGTCTGAGAATCTTCCGGATATTCCTGATAGCATCCTGTAATCCATGATCGCCTTTAGCCGATGATGGTTTCTACATATTCCTGTCCCGGTATACGAGCCGGTACAGTGCCGGCAATACCAGGAGTGTCAGTAACGTGGATGAAATAATCCCGCCGATAACTACCGTTGCCAATGGCCGTTGCACTTCAGCGCCTGCGCCGGTATTGAGCGCCATCGGTAAAAAGCCAAGACTTGCCACCAGCGCGATCATCAGCACCGGGCGTAACCGTGTTAATGCACCTTCGACAATCGCCCCATGAATTTCCATGCCTTGCGCGCGCAAATCACGGATGCAGGACATAATTACCAGACCAGTGAGCACCGCCACGCCGGAAAGAGTGATAAAACCAATGCCTGCGGAGATAGACAGCGGGATATCACGTAACCATAACGCCGCCAGTCCACCGGTCAGGGCCAGCGGCACACCACTGAAGACCAGCGACGCATCTTTCGCCGAGCCAAAGGTCATGAACAGGAGACCGAAGATGAGCAGCAGCGAGACCGGCACCACCACTTGCAGGCGCGCGGCTGCGGAAGCGAGTTGTTCGAAGGTACCGCCATATTCCAGCCAATAGCCCTCCGGCAGTTTGACTGTAGCCTGGATACGCTGCTGTGCCTCGGCGACAAACGACCCGAGATCACGGCCGCGCACATTGGTGGTCACTACCGCACGGCGTTTGCCATTCTCCCGGCTGATCTGATTGGGGCCGGGCGCCACATCAAAGTGCGCCAGTTCGCCCAGTGTTACATAACTGGATTTGGCTTCGCTGCTTCCAGGCAGGAGAATAGGAAGACGCTTCAATGCCTCCATGTCTTCGCGCAGGTTTTCAGGCAACCGCACCAGCAGGTCGAAACGGCGATCGCCTTCAAATATCTGTCCTGCCTCCTTGCCACCCACTGCCACTTCCACAACTTCCTGCACTTCGGCAACACTCAATCCGTAGCGGGAAATCTTCTGCCGGTCCAGTTTCACAGTCAGCACCGGTAAACCACTGATTTGTTCAACCTTCACGTCCGCTGCACCAGGGATCTTCTCCAATACCTCGGCGATCTCCTCCCCGTTTTCAAGCAGTACTTCCAAGTCATCGCCGAATACTTTCACCGCCACATCGCTACGCACGCCCGATATGAGTTCGTTGAAACGCATCTGGATAGGCTGCGTGAATTCGTAGTTGTTGCCGGGGATTTGCTCTACCGCTGCCCGTATCTCCTTGACGAGATCATCCTTGCTGCGTTCGGAATCAGGCCATTCGGACGGGGGCTTTAGCATCACAAAATTATCTGCAACGTTGGGCGGCATGGGATCGGTGGCGATCTCCGCTGTCCCGATCTTGGCGAAGATCTTATCCACTTCAGGAAAGGCCTTGATGCGTTCCTCCAGTGCCCGCTGCATCTCGATCGCCTGGGTGAGGCTGGTGCCGGGAATGCGCAGGGCATGCAGGGCGATATCGCCTTCATTCAGACTGGGAATGAACTCTGCGCCCATGCGTAAGGCGAGCAATATGCTGAGTATGACTACTACAATTGCAGATGCAATAGTCGGCACCGGATTACGCAAAACCATAGCAAGAGCCGGGCGGTAAATCCGGCGGGCCCATTGCATGATAAAGTTTTCCTTTTCTTCGATATGGCCAGTGACAAATAACGCCACCGCCGCCGGCACGAAGGTAACCGACAGGATCAGTGCGCCCAGCAGGGCAACGACCACGGTAAAGGCCATCGGATGAAACATTTTTCCTTCAACACCGGTGAGTGTAAAGATTGGAATATTCACGAGTGCTACGACGATCACGCTCACCAGGCTGGGTTTAAACACCTCGCTGGTGGCTTCCAGCACTATCTGGAAGCGTTCTCTTTTTTCCAGCAACCGCCCCAGACGGTGCTGTTCCAGAGCGAGCATGCGGATGCAGTTTTCCACGATAATCACCGCGCCATCCACTATCAATCCAAAATCGAGTGCGCCTAGACTCATCAGGTTAGCGCTGACTTTGTTTTCTACCATGCCGGTAATCAGGAACAGCATGGACAACGGAATGACCGCGGCCGTCAGCAATGCCGCGCGCCAGTTGCCCAGCAGGGCGAGCAAAACCGCGACCACCAATAGCGCGCCTTCAACCAGATTGATCGCCACGGTCCTGATGGTCCGTTCCACCAGAGCAGTGCGGTCGTAGACAGTTTCTGCGATGATCCCCGGTGGCAGCGTGCGGTTTACCTCGGTGAGTTTGGCCGCCACCCGCTGTGAAACCGTGCGGCTGTTCTCGCCTATCAGCATGAATACCGTCCCCAGTACGACCTCACGGCCGTTTTTGGTGGCCGCGCCGGTGCGCAGTTCCTCGCCCAGTAACACATCGGCCACGTCCCGGATGCGGATCGGCACGTCACTCTCGGTACGGATAACAATATCGCGGATCTCCTCCTCGTTGGTGACCTGTCCGGGCACGCGGATCAGATACTGCTCGCCGCTCTTTTCAATATAACCGGCGCCGACGTTGGCGTTGTTTTCCGCCAGCGCCTCCAGCACATCGCGAAAGGAGAAGCCGTAGGCGATAAGTTTGGCCGGGTCAGGCGTGACATGGAACTGCTTGAGGTAGCCCCCGATCGTGTTGATCTCGGTGACCCCCGGGATGTTGCGCAGTTGCGGCCGCACGATCCAGTCCTGGATAGTGCGCAGATCCGTGGAGGCGTACTCCGTACTATCGGGTTTCAGTGCGCCTTCCTCCGGTTCAACCGTCCACATGAAGATCTCGCCGAGACCGGTGGCGACCGGCCCCATTGCTGCGTCGATGCCAGGCGGCAATTGCTCACGCACTTCCTGAATACGCTCGTTAACCAGTTGCCGGGCAAAATAGATGTCGGTACCGTCCTTGAAGATCACCGTGACCTGTGAAAGACCGTAGCGCGATATCGAGCGAGTTTGTTCCAGATCCGGAAGACCCGCCATTGCCGTTTCGATGGGGAAGGTAATGCGCTGTTCGGCTTCAAGCGGCGAGTATCCGGGCGCCTCGGAATTGATCTGCACCTGCACATTGGTAATATCAGGTACGGCATCTATGGGTAGACGCTGATAGTTGTATATACCCAGAGCAGCCATGCCCAGCACAGCCAGCAGTATCAGCCAGCGCTGATGGATCGCAAAACGCAGAATTTGTTCAAGCATAATCAGTCTCCCTGTCAGACTGCGTCTTTATCGCACTCATCAGTGCGTATTCGCATCACTTGACTCACATCGCATACCCAGATGAGTCCGTCGCCCGGTAACCCGGTATGGGCATTGTTCCGGATAACCTCCACGATCTGCGCCGCATGCTCATCAGAGCTGATGATAAGCAGCATGATTTTGTCGTGTTCATCCATATCCCACTCAATGGGATAATGCACCTCGCCCGACGCGGTGATGCGGGAGTGACCTTGGGCGCGTAGCAGTGTAAAACCTGGAAAATGAGGAAGCGCATGCAAGGCGTGTTCGACCTTGATTAACATGTGCGGTTGAATAATGGCGTTGATTTGTTTCATGGCAGACTCCTTAAGTTCAGTGATCATGGCTGGCGCCGGCTTTACCCAAATCGGCTTTGAGGATAAAGCTGTTTGTTGCGGCGTAGTTGTTACCGGGCGCAAGGCCTTGTATCACCTCAACCCACTGGCTGTTGCTGCGGCCTAGTTTTACTGGCCGCACTTCGAAGAATTCACTGAACCTGCCGAAGACGACATTCCAGTCACGATAAGTCTGTACCGCGTCTACAGGCACGGCAACCGGCACCTCTGCCTCGTCCTGCACCAGTTCCACGGTCACGAACAGTCCCGGCCGCCAACTGCGATCGGGGTTTTCCAGGGTGACACGTGCTTTGGCTGAGCGCGACTCTTCTCCCACCAATGAACCAACATACGACACACGGCCTTCGGACTCTGTGTTCAAAGCTGTCGCACGCACGGTAACTTGCTGGCCGAGCTTGACGCTGTTCAGGTCCTTAGGGTAAATGGTCATCTCGGCCCAGACAGTGGAAAGGTCGGCAACGGTAAAGATGTTTGTGTCCGCCGCTACCGCCTCGCCGAGACCAAGATGTTTTTCGATTACCACACCGTCAATAGGTGCGTGGATCTCATAGCGAGTAAAGCTGTCTGTTCCGTCGCGCATGACCGCAGTATGAGTAAGACCCAGCGACAACAGTTTCTGCTTAGCCGAGCGATGGCCAATCTCAGCTTCGTTGAGCGCCTGGCGGCTCATAAGATAGTCCTGTTCTGCGGATATTTTTTCTTCCCAGAGTTGCTTTTCTCGTGCAAAAGTAGTGCGTGCCAGCTCCAGACGATTCTGTGTGGCAAGGTGTTCGCTCTTCAGATCAGCGAGTGTCTGGCTCTCCAGCACCGCCAGAAGATCGCCCTGTTTTACCTCATCACCCAGGTTTTTAGCGGATTCAACAACTACTCCTTCAAGACGCGGAACAACATGCGCGACACGATCCTGATTAAACTGGATTTCGCCAGAGAGTTGCAAGGTTGAACGGATAGTTACCGGTCCCGCCGTCTTTACCTCAATGCCGGCGATGCTGGCCGTAGCTTCATCCATGCGGATCCGGCCTTCTTCCTGTGTGTAGGACCATCGATAGGTTTTACCGTCACGTTCAGCGTTGATGTTAACTGTGAATGAATGTGGCTCAATGATCTCGCGGCCGCCACGTAGAAAATCCTTTTCCTTCTGGAAGTTGATAATCTCAGGTTCTGCACCGAGCCGCTCCAGTTGTATGTGCAGTTTTATACCGGCAGGATCGAGGGGTTTATTCCGATCGAATGCATAAACACGGAATTCGGGCGCCACGCTTTGCTCGAATATAGTAACTTCGAGTGAGAAGTTTTCTCTGGTAAACATCCGTCCACCGTGCGGTCCTTTGGCAGTCGTCTCTTTCTCTTGACCCTGTTCTCCTTCAGCATGCCCTGCCACCGGTTCGCTGTATTCATCAACCCCAGCCGTCATTGCCGGTTCCATGGTATAGATGATTAATCCAGACGCTATACCTGCGACCAGGATAGCCAAAGTGATCAAAAACGTTCTGATGTTCATGTTCGATTCCTTATTTTATTGTTCATAATTTTCTGCAGATGCAGATTATGTATCCAGCGCTTCGCCAATCAATCGCTCAATATCTGCATAACCACGTTGATAGTCAGCCAGTGCCTGCAGGTATTGTGCGCGGGACTGAAACAGTGTGCGCTGTGCATCCAGTACCTCAAGGAAACTGAATTTGCCGAGCTGATAACCCTTGGTTGCTGCATCAAACGCGGACTGAGCACCAGGCAATAAGGTGGTGCGCAACGCCTCTATTTCTTTATATATTGCTTCAAGAAGCTGATAGGTCTGCAGTAAATCAGCGAGTACACGGCCCTCCACAACATGTTGTTCATAGGCTGCCCTGGACAGACGCTCATTGGCTGCCAATATCCCGCCACGATTCCGATCAAAAACCGGTATCGATACAGATATCCCCAGCATAAAGGCTTCGTCATTAAACTGGCTGAAGCGAGATACCCCGGCGGTAACAGTCACGTCGGGCACTGCTTTTGTGCGCTCAATCGCAACGGCGGCCTGATGCCGTGCAATCTCTGTCGACCAGCGGGCAAGGTCAGGATTATTTCGCACGCGCCCGGCAAGTGCCTCATACTCCGGCAGCGGCATGGTTTGCTCCAGATCACCAATCGCTTTTTTAAACTGTGGGCTGGGATTACCCCATGAAACGCTCAGTGTTCCTCGCGCGGCGGCGAGTTGACGCCGTGCCTGTTCAAGTTCCACTTCTGCCGTAGTCACGGTGAGGCGTGCCTTGGTTTCTTCGACCGGCGATACTTTCCCGGCCTTAACACGCTTTGCCACGGTATCCGCGACCTGCCGGGCAAGTTGCAGCGATTCATTGGACAGTGTTTCGCGCTGTTGGAAAACAAGTACATTAATGAAGCGTTGTGTCACCTGCGTCAGTATCTCGATCCGCTTCGCCTCGTAATCCCAGTTTGCCAGGTCACGATCTGTTTGCGCCAGCCTGATCCGCGCAGCGCGTTTTCCTCCCAGTTCGATCAACTGACCAATCTGCAAGGTTGTGGTACGGTCACCCGCATTGGCTTTGCGTTGATTGCCGAAATCGCTGGCCTCCAAACCAAGCACCGGATTGTGCAGCACCCCTGCCTGTAAAATGGTTGCTTCATTTGCACGTAGTTCTTTGGAGAAGGCCTTCAGATCAGGATTGTGTTCCAGAACAAATGCGAGCGCCTGTTGCAGTGTAAGTTCTGAGGGTTCGGGTGGCGCGGCAAACTGAATATCCTGTTCCGCAGTTTCAATTGCCACTACCAATCCGGGTGAAAACGAAGCGACAGCGATAAAGAAAATTAATATTGCCAAAAGTAAATTTTCTGGCATTAACATATGTAACAACTTCATGCTAAAACCTCTACGCCAACAACAGAAAAAACACTGCAGGCGAAATAATATTCAGGGATTACAAATTAGTAACGGTCATTCATCACTTGGTGCATGATAAAACATGCACACGCGAGAATCAGACCGCCAGAGGTGTCACATGAATGAAGGGGAAGCGCGGGAAGGAGGCCGCAGGGGAAAAACAATCGATCGTATAAAATTAATAGTCAGTTCATGCTGGATGTTCAGAAGTACCAGTACTGTGAGAATGAGAGAAACGAAGAGAACCAGAGGCAATAAATCCGGCATGATTTTTACCTTGACGCTCAGGCTGTCAAATTGCAGATCGATCTCGCCGGACTGATCATATTTATTTTGGTGGGCCTGACCACCCAACACGTGCACTTTGAGCGCATCTTCCTTAGCCAGTTTATGGTTATGCATGTGTAGATGACCAAACTGCACTATCAACATAAACAGGCATACCACAAAGAGAATGCTCTTGTTACGGCTGATTCGGCGCAAAAACTGTATCAAGCTCAAATTACCCATGATGTAATAATAAAAATCTGTGCGTGGCATACTCTAATTACAACATAAAATCACTCATAAAAGTAGTCTTGCAGGTAGGAGGGAGCATCACTAGGATCCAATCGCTATGTGAGTGTTCCTGTTTCTCCTTTTAAATAGCGTTACTCTGCTCTTTAAGCTGCTCCGCCGCGGCGGTATCAAGGCCATACTCGCTGAAAATTTGATCCTCAAACATCAGTTCCTGATTATCAGCCGTTCCCGCAAGCGTGCCCCGGCCCTCCAGTCCGTCGATAGGATCCTGTGCATGGCGAATTCCTGATGACATCATTTCCTTGATCATTCTCTGCTATTTATGATGGCGGTAAATCAAAGGTATTCTTGGAACGCCTGATTCTACTGACCTTTCCGAGCAATTGGCCTAGAAATGGGTGCGAAAATCATCAAAAATCCCTGTATTTTTCCCGGATAACAGGGAATCAATCTGGAGATTGGTTCGCCTTGGACTACAAACACCACCAATATCCAAGCGCTCTTTCAGACGGACTACTACCGGTGTCCGTCCGGATGTAACCTGCACGGGCATAGCCCCCGCAAGCCTTCTCTGTACGTTCTGCACTTTTATGAAGTATGGTTTCTTCCCCGGGTTTAGGAACTCGATATGGTGTATCCTCACTATTACTTTCCTGATGGGCATGTGCCTGACTGATTGCCAGACACAGGGTTAAAAAAACTAAAAATATTTTAATTATTATTTTTATACTCATTTTATATCTTGTACATAATTCTTCAGAAAACTGTCATTGATATTGGCCGGCAAGCATACCTCTTCCAGCCGGAGAAAAATTTTGAGTGGTTAGTGGTGGTTAGCTTATAAAGATCTAGTATTCGCCCTTTTTACCCGTACCGACGAAGATGAATTCCCATTCCAGATCGAAAGGTTGCCACCACTTGGGAACACCGGTTTCTTTATCTGTGTGACGGTAAAAACCGTTATAGGGAGGGGGGTCAATGTGATAACGAAGTTTATATTTCCCCGCACCATCCAGCTTGATGTTATTGGCATAATGGGGACCGTCAGAAGCGGCCATGGGCATGAAAGCACCGGTTGTTGACCAGCCGGATTCAACTTTACTGATCGTGTAGGTGATTCCCAGGTAGGGGATCCAGTCTCCTTCAGCGAAACCATGCTGATTGTCTTTTAAGGCATGAATGTCCGCTTCAAGGTGAATATCAGCGGGTCCCATACCATGCATCATGGGTTCCATGGTCACGGGTTGAATATAGACGGCGACAATCTCCATCCCGTTTTTCTCAACCATGCCTATAACCACATCAGCTGCAACCGTAGAGATAGAAACAAGGTTTAACAACACACCTGTTAATATTGAATTAAAGTCTGCTTTTTTATAATTCATGTTATATGTACCCCATATTTTTAAAATACGAAGCTAAGTGATAATGTCAACATGTAAGCTGGATTAATCCAGGTGAGAGATAACTAGATAGAAAAGAGTGCCGGCCACCAGGCCAGCGCCACCAACACACTGCCTAGAATTCCAGGAATCAGGGGAATCCACCTGACATTTGCACTAATACCTTGCCGGTGCAAAATCCTGTCACCCAGGTAAATGCTCCACAACACGGCGGGAATGAACAGGGATGCTTTTACATAAGCGATATGATGATTTTCAAGACCCAATTGTTTTAATGGTTCAAACAATTCCCCACCAAGACCAAGAACGAGGGAAACCATGGCAACCGGGGCGTATTGATAACCCAATTCAGTGAAACGTTGTTTTCTTGTCTTGTCACCACCAACGTGACCGGACAACCATGCGCTCAGTTGTGTGGTGAGATAAAGACCAACTGCCAGCAGGATAGTGCAGGCGAGCATGAAACCGGTGATCATGAAGAAATCGAGCCAGTAAAAGACTTCTCTTCGTTCGGGATGCACGCTCATTAACCACCAGGGACCGGGTTTGGCAATCCAGTACCAACCTTGATTAATGAACCATTCACCTGTTTGTTGCCGGAGTGTCTGGTAATAAGGCAACACCAACCAGAGGAAGCCACCCAATGCGGCACCGGAACCAAGAAATAAAAACCATACCTCAGCCAGGTTCGGATTATGTTCGCGGATGTTTTTAATCTCCTCTCCAGGAGTTCGTATGTTTAACTCAATGCCGCCCCTCGCTTTCGGTTTAACGCAACGGAAACATTCAATACAATGACGCGATTCTTCTTTTCTTGAGATATCGATCATGGTTGGGCAGATACCGTTTTCTGTATAGGTTTCACCGCCGGTTTTTTTTCGCTTGGACCGGAACTCAATTGCACCCATTCTGGAGTAAACACCTAGCAATAGTCCTATGGGACAGACGTGCCTGCACCAGGCGCGTTTATTGCTGCCATAAAAGAAGCCAATCAAAATAGCGAGAAGCAAAATTCCACCAAAGACTTCGGCGATAGCCTCAGGGTGGTCACGGACACCCACAGTCTGGCCCAATATAGTAATCATTAAAAAGCTAACGACAGGCGTTCCTTCCCAGCGTATCCAGGCGGGAATACGCCACTGAAAGCCATACTTGTTTGCCCATTCAGACGCGGCACCCATAGGACACAAAATTCCGCACCAGCTACGTCCGGTGAAGATCACTGAAAGGAATACCAGGGGAAACCATAACCCCCACAGTAAATAATTCGCCAAAACGGTGAAATGGCTCAGCGGTGTTGCGTTTTCTGCCGGCTCCGACAAAAACAAGGGCAGGAACAGAAGCGTGAGAAAGAAGACAAACATCAAGGCATGGATCAGGAATAGCTTGTTACGATTCCGGACAAAAAATGCCTCCAGGCTGACGAGAAAGGCGGGGCGGCCATTCCTGGACAGAATTTGATCTGAATTCCATTCAGAGTTTCTGTATGATGACACTCGGAAACTCATAACCTATTGTTTTACATTAAAAAATAAGAAAGTTGTTTTGTTTATACATCATTATATAGATTGTACTTTTATTTGTAAATGAGAGTCAATCTTATTCTTATTTAGGAATTCATCATTTTAGTCAGTAACAGAATTAACGGGTTTTTAAGTAGATCTTTAACCACACACATGGAAAGCACCCGGGGTATCAAGCGGCAGGCGGGGTGCTTATTTAGAGCACTCGTCGAGTACAGCTATGCATACAGCTCGCCCCAGATACACTGAGGTTTCCCCATGCTAAAAAAAGGAGTGTCCGGTAACGACCAATTGCAGCCGTTATGTCCTTGTTATCAAATGCCACACAGAAGGTTAGTAGTTCATGATTACCAAACAAATACGGGTATGTGTTATCGTATGAAGAATTGTTGTTCTCTTTCATAATGCGGGCTTAATGAATATTTCATTCAAAGGAAAAGCAAATGATATTGTATTCTCGGTCGATTAATTCTCTAAGAATTATCATATTTACTCTTTTTAGTGTCGCCTTCACAGGTATAACTACAGCTGCATCTAAAGAGGAAATTGATATTGAAGTTGCAGACTCTTTAGAAAAATTTCAACAAGAAGTGACCGGAGGTAAAAAATTTCTTGAAAAAGCTGAAGGTATTCTTGTCTTTCCTGACGTAGTTAAAGCTGGTTTCGGCATCGGCGGTGAATATGGCGAAGGCGCACTACTTATAAAGGGGAAAACTGTTGATTACTATAATACGGCCGCTGCCTCAATTGGATTCCAGCTTGGTGCTCAGTTCAAAACGGTTATTCTTGTGTTTCTTAAGAAAGATGCACTTGATAAATTTCGTAACAGTAATGGATGGGAAGTAGGTATAGACGGCTCAGTGGCATTGATTGAGTTGGGTGTTGGAAAAGATATTAATACTATCAATATGGCAGATCCCATTGTGGGTTTTGTCTTTAGTAATAAAGGGTTGATGTATAATTTAACGTTAGAAGGTTCAAAAATTACCAAGCTTAATAAATAACCTAAATATCCAGGAAGAATAAAGTACTGGTAATATTGGTGGCCATGGATGGTCTTGAACCACTGATCTCAGCATCATTATTTCCTACCCGGTATTAGGCTGAATGTCTGGTATGGGCCGGAAGCAGACGTTTCTGAATTGCCTAATTGGTTTGATAGGATAAAGTAGAAATTTGTTCTCAATTCCCCCACCAGCCCGTCATGAGCCGACGAGGCTGAAGCATCGTGCATCGCCACCATATTTGTATCAAAACATCATGTGGAATCTGGTAGGTGATGGTCGAATTGTCTGGAATTAGAGGCGATTGCATGTACCTGTGTGACTGGTTACGTCATTATATTCCGTATTATTGTAAGTCCGGGTTGACCCATTCGTTTTTCTTCGGAGCGGGAGCGGACTCAACCGGTTTAACCGTTGTGCTTTCAGCCGGCGCGACTGTCATCGTATCCATATCACCATAACAAGCGGGTTTTACTTTCAGGTCCACCAACGTTAAAGGTTTTTTTCGATCGGGTTTCGCATAATACAGGCCGCTATTGCTTAACTTGTATATGCCAACCTTGTTTTTTGCGCCCGTACCTTTATCAGACCACAAGTAATTTGCCACATTCACATTCTCAACCAGGCATTTATGCAGGCACCGGTAATTCGGTATGGAAGGGCTTGTGTAACCGGCTTTCCCCACGCTGCCGATGCAAACGTAATTATTATTTGGTGGGACCGGATGCCACAATGAACCATCCATAACAGCCCCGCTGCCCTTGTCCGTCCACACCAGTTGCCATTTGGCCGGCGACATCAATAGTTCATTTGCTTTTTCCGTACTTGCTGCAGATGGTTTTACTGCCAGTACACAGCCACTTGGTTTGCCGTAGTCGCCCTGTGCATATCCGCCAATAAGGTAATAACCCGTCGGTGCTTCAGGCGTATATATGGAAAGGTCCTGATCACCGCCGGAACCCTTGTCTTCATAAGCCAGGGTGTAATTACAGACCCTGGTGGTGTCCAGCGACAGCGTGGCTTCTTCCGCATGTAAACCGGGCAGGAACAACAGCAATGCCGGTAGCAGAATGGATTGACGGTTGTTTGCAGAAAGCATTCTGATATATAGTTTTCTGACAATTATAGACAATAAATTTCCGGTTAATGGTTAGCCAGATAATATCAGCCGATTGCACACACAGTGTTAAACTACTGTCAGCAGGCCGTTCCCCAAAGTATATCCATTGCCCACAGAAGGTAGATGCGCTCAGCATATCACTAACAAAATTACAAAGAACTTCTGAAAGATTTGCGCAAAATTTTAAAAGAGAAATGCCCGGATACGACCCTTACCGAACGTCCAGCTTTAAACCGACTGTGTTTTAATCCTGGTTAAAACAAATCTTCTATGGATAGATAACGTTCGCCCGTATCATAGCTGAATATCAACACTCGGCTGCCGGCTGCCATTTCACTTTCTTTTTGCTTCAAGGCTGCCAGGGTGGCACCGGAGGAAATACCAATAAAAATTCCCTCCTTTTTAGAGCAGCGGCGTGCCATATCAAAGGCATCTTCATCAGTGACCTGAATAGTACCATCGAGAATATCAGTATTAAGTATCTCTGGAATAAATCCGGCACCGATACCCTGGATTCTGTGTAGTCCTTTTTCACCCCCACTGATCACAGGTGATTTTGTGGGTTCCACGGCAAAAGTTTGCATACTGGGGAATTCCGCCTTGAGTACTTCTGCACAGCCGGTGATATGACCACCGGTACCTACACCCGTAATCAGATAATCAATACCCTCAGGAAAGTCTGCGAGAATTTCCTGCGCAGTAGTATCTTTATGGACCTGGACATTAACGGGATTCTGAAATTGCTGGGGCATCCAACTGTTCTCATGTTCTTCCAGCAATTCGTTTGCCCTGGTGATTGTACCACCCATGCCAAGTTCCTTCGGTGTAAGCACCAGTTCAGCACCCAGTGCCTGCATATATTTACGCCGCTCAACAGACATGGATTCCGGCATGGTGAGTATTAGCCGGTAACCTTTGACTGCTGCCACCAATGCAAGACCAATACCGGTGTTGCCGGAAGTAGGTTCGATAATCACAGTGTCTTTATCTATCAACCCGTTTTGTTCGGCATCTTCAATCATGGCCAGCGCTATTCGATCTTTTATGCTGGCACCGGGGTTGGAACGCTCGGTTTTCATCCAGACTTCAATATCGTCCCGAAAAAGGTGATTGATGCGAATGTGTGGTGTGTTGCCGATGGTTTGTAGGATATTGTCGTATTTCATGGTGATTTCCTGTTTTTTCTTCTTTATCAGAGGTTCTTATATTCCATACTTGCATTGTACAGAACCAATTCATCTGGAATATTAATCATTAATGGTTCCCTCCCTGATCAAACAGCGAATCAATGTTCTGATTGGCGAGTGGGGGGGGTGTATACCTGTCTGCAGTGATACCTAACGGCTCCCACAAAATATCAAATTTGTCCGTAACATCTAACCCCTATTCTATCCTTAGAAAACAATAAGTAATCTATTGTTTCAACAAGGATTGTTTAACCATTATCAACCAGTCATTCCCCAAAGTGCGGCATGTTGTCTTTATAGGTATGTAACCTGCATGACTTTTTGGATAGCCAATTTTTATTTTTTGTATTATTGAAAAGCAGCCTATTAAGAAACGACTTTAAGCTACAGGTGTATGAAATGGCGCCCCGGGCAGGAGTTGAACCTGCGACCTTCCGCTTAGGAGGCGGACGCTCTATCCACTGAGCTACCGGGGCGTTGTTATAAATCTTGCTAGCCATATTATCATTGGTTTGCTAACCAAAACCCTAAGCTCAACCATCCTGGTTTCGCTAATGGCACGGCCTTGAACCTCCTGTCCAAGGCGTTCGCAGGTAAAAAGCCATGTTAAATGGCTTTTAATTTTTCCTGCTTACCTGAGCTACCGGGGCATTTAATCGATTATACATACTACATTGGTTGAATTGGTGGAGACGAGGAGGATCGAACTCCCGACCTTCGCATTGCGAACGCGACGCTCTCCCAGCTGAGCTACGTCCCCACTGTCTGGAATTATTGCCGGCCATCCATGGCGTGATTATTTAGTTTTCGTTAAACACCGGCCTTGCCATCCGTTGGCAAGGCATTCGCCGGGGAAAAGACATGTTAAATGTCTTTTTCTGAACCCGACTCTTCCAGCCGAGCTACGTCCCCATGTTCTATCATTACTGCGATTACCCGATATCAGGTGATTTCACAGGCAATTCTAGCCCGCAATAATCCTGTCTGCCAGAGTATAAATAATCCTTAATTGCACCGGTGTGTCTTTTTGATTAACCTGCGCGCCTGTCATTAATGTTATTACGGAGAGATGGCCGACAAATATTTCAGGAACAGAAGTGATACATGGATGTATCGCTTATGAAGCTAAGGATGCAGATTTGAACAGCCGCAGGCTGGCCCGGAGGGCGGAGCACAAGGATGTGCGGAGTAGTGGGTGAGGCCGATAAAGAAAAAAGTCCGGTGGACTTTTTTCCGGACGAACGCCGAGCCAGTGGATGGCGAGGCCGGTAATTAACGAAGATCATGGATTATCGCCATGGATGGCAGAAAGAAAACTTGATTAATTGGAGAGGTGGCCGAGTGGTTGAAGGCGCACGCCTGGAAAGTGTGTATACGTTAAAAGCGTATCGAGGGTTCGAATCCCTCTCTCTCCGCCAGATAAAACATAACTCCCAGTGGGAGTTATGTTTTATTCGGTGAAATCAGAATGGATGAGAACCCTCGATAAAAATGATCGAATCCCATTGCATATGGATATGCAGGTGCCGTGGAGTCCATGGATGGACGGGAACGGCCTCTCTCCGCCAGACAGTCCGGTCTCTGCAGAGACTCAGAAATAGCACAAAAATTCAGGGAGATAAAGCTTATCCATGCCCGTAACATGGCCCACAAATCGAACCAGTCATGTCAATTTCTGCTAAAAATCGCTGATCTTCCCTAATCACAATTTAGCTGGTTCGCTTTTCGGTAAGGATTATATAACCCATATCCGGCCAACAGCAGACCTATTAATACCCCCGATTCTGGGGGCGTTTTTCACTGGAATTTTACTGGCGTTATTTCAGCCCATACTTCCTGGGATTTTCTTTTCAAGGATATAACTCAATACCAGAAATGTGACCGGCCAAACCGAGACCCAGATGCCCAGGCGTTCTGCATGTGCCTCCTGCAAAGCCGCTCTCAGTGCTGGATCAGCAATATCAGTCATGACCTGACGTCCGACCTCAAGCCCTGGCCCCACATACCAAACTACCCAGGCCAAAGGGATGCAAAGAATACCGAGCCAAAACAAAACTTGCGCTGCTGTCTTCATTTATTTCTCCTCCAAGAGTGACATATGTACCTATCGGAAATAGTATGGCGCATTTGCGGCCAGTTTGTAGGCTAATGAAACCGATCCTGGCAATAACCTTCCGCCAATACCTGCCCTAACCGGATAATTGCAGTCCGTCTCGTGCGAGGTTGTCCTTTTCTGATTATCCTTTTTCTATAACCCACCGAATTAATAGGTTAAGAGTGTCGATTGATTGCGCGAATGCCCACTTTATGTTGATTTCTAACCTGTCACTTACCGGCCAAAATGGGTCAGTCATTAACATTTAAAGACGGATTCAAGAGAACAGTGATTTTTGTGGAGAATTATCTATATTTATTAATAAGACTGTCTATTTAAACACAGTATGCAACAAATCATGGATTGTGCATATACAGTACATTCTTTAATGAGTTGCTGCCTGAATATCAAGGGAGGTACGAGGCATGTCTGCAATCAAATTAAAAGATTATCTGGATGAGCAAAATATTAAATATATTTCCATAATTCATTCGCAGGCTTACACAGCACAGGAGACGGCACAATCCGCACACATTCCCGGCAGAGAAATGGCTAAAACAGTGATCGTTAAAATCAATGATAAGATGGCCATGGTGGTATTGCCCGCATCTGAAAAAGTCGATCTTGATCTGGTAAAGGGTGCTACACATGCTGAAAGCGTTCAGCTTGCTGACGAACGGGAATTTGAAAAGTTATTTTCCAATTGTGAAATTGGCGCTATGCCGCCTTTCGGCAATCTTTATGGCATGCCCGTGTATGTTGAAGAATCGCTGGGTGAAAATGAAAATATTGCCTTTAATGCCGGATCACATACGGAATTAATCAAATTATCGTTTAAGGATTTTGAACGACTGGTGCATCCGAAACGCTTACGTGCGTCAACCATATACACATCTTGAACTACACTTTTTATGTACAGATGTGTATGAATCAGAACAGGAATGAATGCTGAGCTATCTTGGACAGGTGGGCGGCCAGAGATCTCTTTGCGGCTGTTGACAACCCACCAGTGTCACTCTGTTCTTGACCAATAGCAGACGAATAATAATTTAAAATAAATCACTCCGGCACTTTTTATTCTTACATATAAACTCAATCGAGTATGATCCTGTTAATTCATCGCTATTCCTTGCCCTCGGGCTTAGGGGCCGCCGTGATCCTGTTTTTGTACAACTTTGCCAAAGGAAGCCAGACTTCCTGGAACAGCAAATTTTCTTTGTCGTAATCCGTATCAGTAGACTCGATAATATCAATCGCACGCCGGTATAAATACTCTTCCAGTTCTAGTTTTGAAGCCATTTGCCTTGTCCTCTCTCGATAGTGTTATTTAGTTACAACATTCTTTCGTCTGAATTAATCTCTGAATTAGTCAGACCAGCTGTGAACTGCAGAAGCATAACAAGTAGAAATTCCCGAACGACGGACCTGGGTCGAACCTGGCACTTCGATCAGTGTATAGGAATTTGCTTTCGGCAATTGCTGCCATCGATGACTTTCGAGGCATCAAAAACACCATAGTGACATGTTTGAAACCAAAGTTATTCTGCGAAAACCCATCTTCTCTCTCATCCTTTATCCCTGTGCCAATAAGGGGTGAATTGCCAGGGAATGATAACCTATTTTTTATCCATTTTGGCAACGGTTAGAGATAACATACCTGAAATTCAGGGGTGATTGGTTATTAATGCGATTGACTGGATTGAGTCGTTTCCGGCAATTCACTATGATATTGGAAGTGTTCCCTCAAAAAATACTGGATATAAACGAAACAGTCTATTCCCTGGCTTGATATCAGATGGTTGAACTGGAAGCAGGTCTGATCTGAACCAATGATATCCGATTTTTATTTTATGTGCCGGTAGATCATTTGGCGTGGTATGAGGATGTGAAATGACAGATATAAAGGGAAAAGCGGTTGCAGCAAGAGATCTTTTTTTGCAGGAATACCAGGGGATTCTTTGTACCAATTCAGTGGAGATGCCGGGTTATCCTTTTGGGTCTGTTGTACCCTATTGCCTTAATAATGAGGGGATGCCCGTTATATTAATCAGTAACATCGCGCAACATACAAAAAATATAAAACAGGACCCCAAGGTGTCTTTATTCGTAACGGAAGGCGCACCGGATGATCTGCAAACTGTGGGCAGGATTACCTTCATTGGGGATGCAAAAATATTGTCTGAAGATTGTATTGACTGGATGGATCGCTATTACGAATATTTTCCTCAATCGCGTGATTATCATAAGACACATGATTTTAATTTTTACACTATCGAATTAAAGCGTGTGCGTTTTATTGGCGGATTCGGGCAGATATATTGGCTGGAAAAAGAGGATTTTATCACACCTAATCCATTCAGCTTTGAACAGGAGCAACAAATGGTTCAGCATATGAATACTGATCATATGGATGCTATACAGCATTATTGTGATTTTCATTCCATTCCACACAATGATGATGAAAAAGTTGTTATGACCGGGATCGACAGTGAAGGTTTTCACCTGCGCATCAATAAAAGAATACACCGGATCAAATTCCGGCAGCCGGTAAGCAACACTCATGAAGTCAGGGCAGCAATGGTGGCAATGGCCAGAGAAAAATAAATCTGTCCTTTAAAAACTGTTACCCATTGCTCTTCTCCGGCATCAAACTGTATAAAATATAGCACAGGAAAGTCCATGCTGGATGCTATCAGAAGCTCTATTAATCTTTGACAGGACGAGTGGTAACCAACCCACAGCGTTTGCACTGAACCTTCTCAACATTACCACCCTCACCAAAACCAAAAGTAACACTGATGACATCGAAATCATGAAAACCCAACCAGCAACATAGTCTGCCAAACATCATGCTCCACGTATTCGATTACTTTTAATAAAGCATAGCCTATTAATTGCCAAACCGGTTTTGTTATCGATTATTACGAGTCAGAAATTAATATGTAATTGCACATGCCTGATTTTATAGACGGTGCCCGTTAACGGCCAGAAGCAGTAGCACCGCCCAGGTTCAGCTCTACGGTGCGGGCCAGAGATTGGTCGGAAGATGAAGTTTGTAAATCAGTCAACTGGTTATTTTCAGCTAACCCCGCCAGATAAAATAAAAAAGGAGTCTTGAGCCTGCTTTTTATTTATAAAATAACTAAATCAATTCTTGGGCAAAAAATTCCCGAACATTTCATCAAATTTTTCAGAATTAACCTGAACATCTTCTACTTCAAGCAATAACTGTTTTTCAATTGATTCCCTGACGATATCATTGACTTTCCTGATAATGGCAAGATCGATCGGGGCGGCGCGCAGATCACAGACGGCCAGTCCGACTTCGCCGGTCCTGGTATTGATCGGTTTCAGGGTAACGACAGGTAAATGGTGGTTATCCAGCATCAGTTGATAACCACGATAGACGCTGCCGATAAAATTAATCAGGTTCTCGCCATACTGGTTTTGCGCGGCATGCAGTGCCCCCTGCCGGGTATCGCTTAAATCCACAGGCATGTCCGTTTGTTCGAGGCCGCAGAATGTCAGACTGTTCCATTCAAACTTGTTTGTGTTGTAGAGACAGCCAAGCAGTCCATAATCCCAGCAAGGCGCCAATTGTGCGGGCTTCACTCCATCATCAAGCAGCCCCCTGTCCCGGATCATGAGTTTCCCTTTTTCATAAGAGACATGTCCCAGGAATACTCTTTCGTTGGTGAGATGCAGGACCAGGAGTTGGCCGAGTCCTCGCATAAACATGTCTTGTATGAGTTCTTTCAGTATCATTTGACGTCTTCCAAACCGTTAGATATACAAGTATTTATACATAAAAAATCTGCTGACTGATAGGGTATATCCATATATTTCAGAAGAATTCGATAGTTTCTGCCGGTTTCAGCTAATCCTGTGAGTGAATGGCGCAGTAAGGGCCGGCTTGAATTTGCATCCTTGTTATCAATCTTTCAAGTGTCTTTTACTGACTACAACTTTGCCGGTAGCAGTGTTCTCCGGGTAAATAGTCCGGTAGCCTGATTGCTGGCCCCGCACGCTCAACTTCGATGTACAGGGCTGTTTACTCACATCTGGCCACATAATTAATACCCAATCATCTAAAGTATGACTCATATCTGCTGTATTTATTTATAGAAGAAACCGGACTAATTCTTGGGCAAAAAATTCCCGAACATTTCATCAAATTTTTCAGAATTAACCTGAACATCTTCTACTTCAAGCAATAACTGTTTTTCAATTGATTCCCTGACGATATCATTTACTTTCCTGATAA
>Ga0209431_10000204_pt1 | contig 46863 bp, 56 predicted proteins | sample RifCSP13_3_FD_184021 | JGI IMG/M metagenome (GOLD analysis project Ga0209431, IMG submission 184021) | Soil microbial communities from Rifle, Colorado - Rifle CSP2_sed 13_3 (SPAdes) (version 2) | ecosystem: Environmental > Terrestrial > Deep subsurface > Rock core/Sediment | place: Rifle... | reverse complement strand
ACACCACGGAGTGGTTTGTTGAACGAAGCCTCGGCGTCATGCTCCGCCTTCTTATTAAATGTGAGATATACATTGAGGTCGGTGTTTTTCTTTCTCACAACGACATCAATATCTTTATATAGCTCCTGCAGTGATATCTCTTTTTTTTCAAGCTTATCGATTGCTTCTTTTAGGGTGAGTGTTTGTAATCCGTCTACATTCATTCCTGCTCCAAAATCTGTTTTACAACGACGAATCCGTCGTGTGACTGTGCGGCATTGGCGAGCGCTTGAGCCTGTGAGAACATACGTGATTCATCAACCACATCGTCACGAAAAACATTTACAAGATTGTTTACCTGATGCGTTGGTTCAGTATGTGATATATCCAGCGTTTTTAGTTTATCAACAACTTGTAATGTTGTGACAAAACCGTCGGCGAGTGAGCGCTCTTCCTGGTCTGTGACAGGAATGTTTGCAAGTGTTGCAATATGGTGAACGGTTTGTGAGTTCATATCGGCCATGTCTGCACAATTGTATCATCTGTATCAGACGGAGATAAACACAAAAGTAAAGTGACTACGGTGTTTCCCAGGTCTTTTTAAATACGCCACCCTTTTCAAACTGTATTGACCCTGGAATGTAATCGAGTGGTTCAAATACGCAAAATTGATGAGATGCCCCGAAAGCTAGGATGGAAAGAAGGCTGTGGGGAAATGATCGAGGTTTACTCTTCACCTGTGGATAGTCATCTGGACTTGCATAGATGCGTGTAAGCGCCCAATGTGATCCGTCGATGAGTTGATCCAATAGAAACCGAGCATACGCAGCAGTGATACATGATATGGTCCAGTCTTGATCCTCGTGCTTTTTTCTCTGTTTTTTCTCCCGTTTCTCGATTTCACTCGGAGTTACATCTATTGCCATGTCAATGGGAGTACCATCAGACGCATAACGCGTTTCATGTTCGTACTCATGCCCCTCTATTGGCTGAAATGCATGTTTACGCATGTATGGTGCTGCTTTTGCATACCCTGCCTCCGAAAGCATCGAACGTAAGTGATCGTCGTAATCGGTAAGGAGTCTGTACATTGCAGTTTCCATGTCCCCCGTTTCCTGGCGAAGAAGTGGGATAATTGCGCGAATTTTTTCTATAGTCGTATCAATATGGCGTCGACCGCGTCCATCTAAGTTTGGTGCAACTTGTTGTGCGTATTGCGAAAGAATTTGCCCCCGCATTAACATTTGGAGAGATGGATAAAAAACGTCACTTTGGAACCCTGGATGAACTTGCTCTGTATAGTACACACCTTCACCAATAGCTGTCGACATATCGCCTCCTGGCAGGCAATGAAAGATGAACGTTACTATACGCCATTTCGTTTTGGAGTCAATATAAAAATATTGAAGGATTCATTCTCGAGACAGCTACATGCTTTGCAGTGCTTGAATACGATCCTCAACGGGGGGATGCGTATTAAAAAGACCGGCAAACCAGTGACGAGCATCTTTGTTATTGCGAAGTGGATTCACAATATATAAATGAGCCGTTGCTTTATTTGCAGCCTCCAACGGTTCTTTGTCATGTTGGAGTTTTTTTAATGCAGAAACCAGGCCATCGGGATATTTTGTCAATGCGACTCCTGACGCATCTGCAAGAAACTCTCTTCTGCGAGAAACGGCCAACTGGATAAGTTGAGCAATGATTGGCGAAAGCATCGCAAGTAACAGCCCAACAACAAAGAATAATGCTTGGAGCTGTGAATTTTCACGATTGCTGTCTCGACCCCGTCTTCCCCAATATGCAGCTCGAAAAAACCAGTCTGCTAAAAGTGCAATAACACCAACAAGTACTGTAACAATTGACATGAGACGAATATCGTAATTACGAATGTGAGAAAGCTCGTGTGCAAAAACCCCTTCTAACTCGGTTCTATTGAGTTTTTGAAGTAATCCAGTTGTTGCACACACGACTGCATGTTCAGGGTCGCGACCTGTTGCAAATGCATTCATAGCCGTGTCGTCAATAACGTAGAGCTTTGGCTTTGGCATGCGGGCTGCCAGTGCAAGATTTTCTACAACAGTGTAAAAATGAAAATCCTGTTTTCTGCTTGCCTCTCGCGCACCACTTAAACCTAAAATAATCTTGTCCGAGTAGTAGTAGCTTATATAACTGCTAATACCTGAAAAAATGAGCGCTATACCCACAACGTCTAAACCATACCCTAGTGCTCGAGAAAATACATATACCGTTCCAACAACGAACACCACAAAAAGCGCTACCACCAGCGCACTCATGCGTTTGTTGTGATCGACGTTTTCGTAGATGTTGACCATCATTCTCCGTTAGAGAGAAACCTTCACATCCTCCATCTCATGTTCTGTGACCTTGAGATGAGAACCTATAAATGGCGTTTCAAGCCCTTTTTCCGGTTTGAATCCAAACGCATTTGCTACAAGATTGCTTGGAAATGTAACGAGTTTTGCGTTGTAATCTTGAACAATATCAATAACTCCCCGACGGCTATACATAAGTTTATCCGCAGTATCTCGCAGTTCTTCCATAAACTGACCGATTGTTTCGTTAGACTTCAGTTGAGGATTACTCTCAACAAGCACCTGAATTTTTGGAAGGAGCGCCTGAATTTTAGATGCTGCTTTCTCCGCTGAATCTAGAGACTTGTCTTTTACTGCTTGATCGGTGAGTTTCCTTGCATCCGTCAGCATCGAAAAAATTGTCTTTTCTTGTTTGAGATATGCCTTTACAGCTTCCTGAAGATTTGGAATAAGATTGGCCTGGCGCTTCAGCTGATTGCCGATTTCCTGAATAGCCGCAACAATCTGTGTTTTTGCAGTCTGCAGGGCGTTATATACACTAACAACGTAGAGAGCGATTGCTCCCAAAAAAAGAATAACGAACAAAACAGGAGACATAGTCCCTCCTTCAAATAGTGCTAATTAGCACTCTACAAAAGTCTCTGCTAGTTGTCAAGAAAGAATAAGTAGATTTACTGCGGAAGAGAGTAATCTATAAATCGGTCGTGTCGTTGAATAGCAATTCCTCTGGCAATAAATGCAGCTGCAACTATTTCGGCATCTGCTACGGTGTTAAACTCATCCTGCTTCCCACCACGACCATCACATGTGGTTTGAAGAGGAATAAGATGTGTTGTTTCGTATACGTCAAATAATGTTGCGTAGAATGCACGTTCTGCTTCCTGATTATTTTGTGGCATACCACTCCTTTCTCCAACAAACTATGGATTATACACCCCAAGAATGGGCTTGTCGCACTCGGTATCTCCTGATACAATTCCAGCGTTGGGCCCGTGGTGTAGCGGTTAACATGTCTCCCTGTCACGGAGAAGATCGTCGGTTCGAATCCGATCGGGCTCGCAGCAGCTTTTTCCATTTCACTGTTATTGTCGAGCCATCGCTAAACTAAGGAGTTACAACATACATGACCCAGCAACTCCTCAAAAGTGTCCTTAAGACCATACGAAAGCACGAAGACAGTGGAAGTTTGTTTTTGGGATGCGTAATAATTCTCATTGCGCTGTTTATGCTCCTGTTTGTTTTTATTCCAAAACTGTCGATCATAACAATCAAGGCTCCGCAAGTTTTTCCATCGCCGACACCTGTTTTTCTTGAGAAGTCTCAAGGTATTCCATTAAAACAGTCTGTCCGAACGTACACGACGACAGGAATAGACACGCTTTGGAAAATAGCTGTTCTATTTTACAAAGATGGATATCAATGGACGAAAATTTATGAGGCGAATAAGGCGGTAATACCAAATCCAAACATTCTTGAAAAGAATCTTGAACTTGTGATACCTGATTAAGTTGGCCTCTCTCAATCTTTTATATTTTTGAGGTAGAATATCGATACGAAGTCATGCGGGTGTGGTTCAATGGCAGAATGTATCCTTCCCAAGGATGAGAAGCGGGTCCGATTCCCGTATCCCGCTCCATATCGGAATCGTTTTTCGAAAGAGTGGTATTATCCCGAGTTATCAAGCTATTTTCAGGTTCGAGCCGACCTTTTTTCTCATTGAACGCTTTTTCAGCCGTTTTTAGAAAGACAAACGCTTTTTTCCCGTTAATTCGCACTAATCTGTCTTTTAGAAACAGGTTCGAGCCGAGAATCCGCAGGACAGCTCTTTTGACTTCAATGTCGTCAATATTAAAGATTCTAGTTACATTGGCAGCGAAGTGTAATGTTTCTTCCATTGTCTTTGTCCATGAGGCTACACCATCCACCTCGATTCCTTCTTTGGTTTGTTTCTCCTCAGTTAGCAACCGAGCCTTCTCCTTTTGATACTCTTCTTCGCCAATCATGCCATCGATTTTCATTCCATAGAGGGTTTTCTTTTCAACCAAGATTGTATCTAGGCGCTTACTGAGTTTGCCTTTTTGAGCTCGTTCGAAATCAAACTCTCTTTCATTCCTTCGTTTTAAGCTCTTCTTAATCCATTCCACAAATGCTGGTTTAATTTCCAAACTAGCAATAAATTCCCTGACCTGCTTTTCTACCTCATCAGCATTTAGATACTGTTGGTGACAGGGTCCCAACTTCTTAGTACATCGAGCATATATAAAAATTTGAGAGGTACCAGAACGTTTGTAGTGTTTGGTTTTTCTGTCTGCAGTAATAGCTGCACCACACTCACCACATTTGAGAAGCTTCATGAAGTAAAAGTTATTGCGTTGTTTGAATACTCGTTTGCGACCATCAATAATATCCTGTACACGCTGGTATTCATCAAGAGTGATCATCGATTTGTGCTTACCAATATGTCGCTCGCCATTGTAATCAAACATGCCGGTATAAAAAATATTGCGAAAAAAGCGAAATGCTTCAGTGGTACTAACAGGCTTACCGCTTTTTCTCTTACCGCGCAGGCCCATCGCAGTAATCTTCTTTAGTGAGCTGACTACGGTTTCTTCGCCAGTCATCATTATCTCCCACCACTTACGACATAGATCAAAACGCTCAGGATCAGGTAGGACTTCCTTTTGACCTTTGGGTTTGAAGAAATCGTTCATATACCCCAACGGAGCGGATCCTGGTCGCCAACCATTTTGAACCTTTGTATTCATTCCTCTTTTTACATTATCGGAAAGGTCTTTGCTAAATTTAGTTGCCATGCCAAATTCGATAAAAAGGAAGGTGGAGTTATTGCGATCGTAATCCATGGTGGGGGTGACGATCAACATGCCGTTATAGTCGACGTGATCTATCAGGGTGCCACCTTCTTTAGCATTCCGACAGAGTCGATCCGCTTTCCAGCAGAGAATGTGCTTTACCTCACCCTTGGAGACTCTTTCAACCATGGCTGAAAATTCAGGACGATGATCCGGGCGCTTAGCTGATTTGCTCTCTTTGTAGACACCTAGCACTGCAAACCCCTTATCCTTCGCCAATTCCTTACAGGTACGTTCCTGATCATCAAGGGAGAGAATTTGCCGTTCCTTATCCTCGGAAGATTTTCTACAGTATATAAAGCATGTATTCATGTTATTTTGACTACCAAGTAAGATTATTCTTACTTCTGGGTTGTGTTGATGTTAACTCTGTTTCGCCTGGTTGCAAGTCTTTTTTCTAGTAAGACATCGAAAAGCCGCAGGAGAGCGGTTGCTTGTTCAAATGCTTCTTCGTCAGTTAGCTCAACACCATGCTCTTTTAAAGCAATTGCCTTAAACTCGTCCAATTCTTCCCTTGTAATTAAAGAGTTTGCAAGTATCAGGTTGTTATCGTCATTTGTTGGTTTTTGAGCAGCAATTTCTGTCATCTTTATAACTAAAGGTACAGAAACTGTTGATTTACCTCAATAAACTTTGTGAGTAATTTTGTCCACTTATGTAAATATGTAGGAAGCTTGTGTACATTGCGATCAATTACGCTGGATTTGCTATGATAGAAATATGTCAAACTTTTTTCGTCAAAAGAAAGAACAACCATTTATGTACTCAACGATTGTGGCTCATAGAAGTAAGCCGAGCTACTCTGGGTGGATTATCGGAGGCGTTTTACTTGTAAGTTTATTACTCGGGGTATACCTAATTTTTACCTAGTGGCATTGACTCTGGAGGGCATGTTTGGTATATTTACAGTACCGAATGACCTTTGTGGTGAAGGTACCTTACTTTTAGGGAACTGTTGACACTAGCAATAGTGATTCAACTTAGCCACAGAGGTCGCTTTGTTTAATAGGGCTTCCACAAATCTTCCTCTCTCTTTCTGATCATCTTATAAAACGAGTCATCCTTTTTGTTGTATTTTCTGTAAATTGCACCACATACCATATCGGCCAGCTGCAAAAGGTTGTTGCTTTTGGAGTCCTTGTGTCGAATTTCACCAATGAGTTTATTCATATCCGTGTTTAGTTTTTTCTTTAAGTACCGATTGAACTTCTGAATGAATGCTTTTGACTGAGCCGTTCTATCAACGAAAAGCGAAGCGTTCTTAACTCGGCTCTGAGCTCTGAGGAATAACTGGTCAGTTACCAACATATATAAACTCTCTTCCGGATTACTTGGTTCACGCTGTACCAATCTTTCTTTGTCAATGACTATCGTTCGATACCGAAAGTCAAACTTAGACAGCTTATTAAGAAACACCGTTTTATACTTATTCGATGTGCCTGTGCTAAATTTAAACTCTTTGCTCTCGGGAAATTTAAGTTCCTTGTGCAGTTCATTGATAGCATCATTGGCTTTCGCTGCGCTTTCAAGATTATCAAAAATAACAATCGTTAATACAAAGTACCTACTGGAGGCAGTTTTCAGCTTAAATCCAGTATCACCGGACTCGTCCATAAAGATGAGCATTGCTAGTGGCATAAGCCCCCCTTTAAAACAACACTCATTCCATACTGAGTAAAATCCTCTGGAACAGAAAAGAAGTCGGCGATCTCTGCAATCGTAAGATGCTTAACTTTTTTGAGTTCCTTGTTTAGCATGAGAAGTTCTGCTGCAAAACATTGAGCTTCGTGCTCTTGCTTAAAGGCTGTAAATTGGTCCCGACGTTCAAAGTAAAGATGATTCCCCTGATGTAAAAAATGGTGTCCTAAAGCATGTGCAATTAACTCGCGCCGTTTTTGGGGATCCTCATTTTTATTTATTCCGATACTGTCTCCTAAATAGACTTCCTTTACTCTTCCATGAAATGACCACTCGTCAAGGATCAACCCCTCACCATCAATAATTGTCTGTAAATTAATTGGGGCAGTAGTCAGGTTATACTTTCGTAAAACCTGCCTAGCCCTTTTTTGGGCTTTTATCATATTTTTTATTTCTTCTGGACTTCACATACTCGATGTAATCCAGAACAGTTTGTCTTTCACGAACAGTCATATCCTGGACTTCTTTTAACATTAAGGTGAATGCAGCGTCCTCTTTTATTTTTTTGCTTGTTTTATCCAAATACCCAGCCTTGTTTAGCAACAATTCGTAAGGAATGTTGTACGCCTCAGCCAATCCTTTGAGCTTAAAAGGAGAAGGATGAAGATATTTACCTGACTCTAAGTTAGAGAGATAACCGCGTGAGATAGCAGCTTGAGGCTCCAGCTTTTCCTCAGAGATAGCTTGGTTTATTAAGTCGATAACAACACGAATGGTATACCCCTTAGCTTCTCTAACAGAGCTGAGATACTCCCAAACGGTAGTAAAGTCGTCTGGCCCCTGGAGTGTTGTTTTAGTTACAGATGTATTTTTCATAGTTTAAAAAGTACCGGCTAATTTATTGTAGCAAATAATGTAAGAAAACTCTTACTAATCATACTATAATGAGAATAGTTTACACAAATGAACATAAATCATCATAAAGTTTATTGAGGTAAATTACAAGAATCTGTACTTTATTATTAAAGATGACAACTACTGCCCACAAAAAAACAATCTACATCAATAAAGACAAGAGAGTTCATAGTGAGCTCTTTGACGAAATTAGACTTACTAAAGGACTTTCAAGATTTAAGTTGGCCATAGACGTTGAGCTCTCCCCCCAAACAGTTAGGCGGGTGTTAGTTATTGGTGGTGACCCGCGACCTTCGACTGTCAAAAAAGTCGGCGATTACTTAGGTATTCCAGCTGAAAAGTGGTACATCGTGAGAGAGCCACTGGATACAACTGATATTCCTGAAAAGAATGCTGTCTAGCAAAAAACAGTAATGCCTATGAAAAGTTGCACGAAAACCAAACATGAGCAAAGTAACAAGACTCAACTATACAACTATAAATCACGATGCCAGGGTGAGACTTGGCTTAACTATTAACGAGTATTGTGTGTTTGACTTAATTCACAACTTAGCCACTAACCCCAAGAATACCCAGATGGGTTGGTGTTATGCAAGAAAAGAAACGCTGGCCGGCTATCTAGATTTAGGTAGAGCAACTGTTTTTAGAGCTATAAACAAAGGCCTTTCACTCAGACTCCTAGAAAAACATCCTGATCAACCAGCACTCATAAAAGCAACCAGTAGTTGGTTCGATGAAGTGATGATTAAAACAGAGTCTCAAAATGAGACTGCCAGTATCAAACCGAGATACGATTCGTATCAAAATGAGACTTTTCCGCGTCTCAAATTGAGAGCAAACAAAGATATAGACAAAGAAAATGACAATAGTACTGGAAGTCATAAAAATTTAAGAAACGGACTCGCTTCGATTGGAGAAATAGTTGAGCAGCGTGAACCTCTCAAAAGCAAGAACGATGGAATCAAGTATGAATGGCAAGTCGATGCCATACGACTTTGGGACGAACTTGGATTGATGGGAAAGCCGAGCCGACAATTCTTCAGTCACATTAAGAAGGCTTTCCTTAATAACGAAGAAAGCAGGTTAGCGATAGCGCTGTCGTACTGCAAGGATGCTGTCGGAGTTCGAAGCAAAGAACAACTGTTCTACTGGAGGTGTGCAAACGATTAAATATGAGAAAACTTATATTCATACTACTAGCTTTTCTTTGTTTCTCTCTCACTGCATTGGTGTTATTTGCCAGGAACCAAAATCGGGATGTTGAATTGATATCACCTGTTCCTGAACAGACAACATCACCAACTCCTAGTATGGAAGAAGATTCCGCTGCCAGTTACAGAGTTCAAGCAATCAAAGATTTGCTTAGCGAATTTAGTAGCCCCTTAAAGGACAAGAGCTCTGTTTTCGTTAGTTGTGCTGATGAACATAATGTTAACCCTTATTTATTAGTCGGTATCAGCAAAGTCGAAAGTACTTTCGGGAAAAATGCCTGTGAAGGAAACCCCTTTGGTTGGAGCAGTTGTAAAACGCCTTTTCAAACTTTTGATTCTTCCTGTCAGGCAGTTGCCAAGGGAATAGCAACCCTATCTTACTACGAGCAGTACCGAAGCACTGGTCGTATTCAAGATTTAGGGAAAACATACTGCCCCTCTTCATCAGGTTGTGATACTGACAATTGGGCTAACACAGTTAGCACTGTCGTGACAGAGCTTGAAGAAAAAGAGCTGGTTCTGTCTCTTGAAGAGCTTGCAACGCTAACGCCGACAAACAAATCTATCAAGGAACTGGAAGTAAACAAACAGGTACTAAAATCCCACTCGACCAGAGCAACTGGAACAGCTCTCGAAATAATCGAAATTTTAATCAGAGCTAACGAGAGGGCTCTGTATAAAACACAACATGAATCATGAAATTTATAGATTTATTTGCCGGCATTGGAGGTTTTAGATATGGGCTACAAAAAGTGGAAATTGAATCCGAAAGTAGCTCCGACCATGAGAGCGGAGCATCACAACACGGCCAGCGTGCATTTCATTGCGTCTGGTCCAACGAATGGGACAAATATGCCAACCAAATCTACACCAAGCACTTCGGAGAATGCGACTCCAGAGACATCAGAACTGTCGACACAAAAGACATCCCAGACCACGATCTCCTCTGTGCTGGCTTTCCTTGTCAATCATTTAGTATCGCAGGAAAAAGATTGGGATTTGAAGACACCAGAGGGACGATGTTTTTTGAAATCGCTCGGATTATCAGAGACAAAAGACCCAGATATTTTCTCCTTGAAAATGTTAAGGGGCTACTTAGTCATGACGAAGGAAAAACTTTCCAGACAATACTTGGGGTTCTCTCCGATCTGGGGTATGAGTATCAATGGCAAGTTCTTAATAGCAAGAATTTCGGAGTCCCTCAGAACAGGGAAAGAGTGTTCATTGTCGGACATCTTAGAGAAACAAGTCGACCAGAAGTATTTCCTATCGGCGAAAGCTACTCAATTTCTCATCGGACGAAGTATACAGAACAAGCAGGAAGGTCGAGGATTTCGAGCACGATTGATGCCCGTTATGGATCCCTCCGAAATGCCGGAGAAACCTACCTTCACTACATCGGAGGTATCAGAGGAAAAAGAGATATGTGGCTAAAAGACAACAAACAAAACAGTCGAAACTTTAGTCAAGGCCAGAGGGTCTATTCATCTGATGGCATTGCTTCAACCATAGCCGGAAACGCTGGTGGCCTAGGTGGCAAGACGGGTTTGTACGCGATTCCAGTCTTAACTCCCGATCGAATGGAAAAACGCCAAAACGGCCGAAGATTTAAAAACGATGGTGATCCCGCTTTCACCTTAACCAGCCAAGACAAACATGGGGTATATGACGGTTTAAACATTCGTCGCTTAACTCCTGTTGAGTGCGAGCGATTACAAGGTTTTCCGGATAATTGGACAGAAGGAATCAGTGACACCCAGCGATATAAGTGTCTTGGAAACGCAGTAACCACATTGGTCATCACGGAAATAGGTAAAAAACTTATGCAAACAAAGGAGGTGAATCAAATATGAAACCTGGACTAAAAGACATAAGCACTAAAAATCCAAAGTATCACTTTGAAGGAACGAAGCAGGACGATGCTGGCAAGACAATTTATATGGTCTTGGAGTTGAAGACTGGCAAGTTCCTCGAATGGACTGAGGCAGTATTCAATAAAAACAAAGTACAAGTTGAGTATTAAAACTATGATCAAAACCAGAACCGAACTACTAGACGAGATTTACAACAGCGTTCATGAGGAAATCCTCAGAATGGAAATCGCCATCGAAACGTTGGCAGACATTGATGATGACACAGTGATTGAAACCGTAGTCAAGCGTTCGCCTTTAGGAGCCAGAGAAGAAAATCTGACAAAGAAAGATGTTATTGCCAAGTACGCCAAAGACATCGAGAAGCGAGAAAAAGTGCTGAAAGTTATTAAAAAATTGTTAAACAAAAATGAATGAGAAAGAAAAATACAAGTTTATTCCTCTTCTACCTCAAGATGGGAATAAATTGCGATGGCACGAAATTCTTATTCTGAAGGCGAAGGTAAATATTAAAAAATTATTAAATCTATGGAAAACAAAACCTACCCAACAATAGCAATAAGCCTGCTGAAATTTGCGGAATACAACCCCCGCAAAGTAACTAGGAGCGTTATTGACCAATTAAAGCGCTCACTTCAAGAGTTTGGTTGTCCTGTTCCCATCGTCGTCAATACTCACAAAGGTAGAGAAAACGTCATCATAGGTGGCGAAAAAAGAGTACGGGCGGCAACGGAGCTGGGCTGGACAGATATCCCCTACAATTCCGTAGATATTCCACTACAAAAGGAAAAAGCCCTAAACCTCGCCCTCAACAAGATTGAGGATCAATGGGATGAAGAAAAACTCGCTCAAATAATAACTGACCTCACTCAGTCAGACTTTGATATATCTCTTACAGGTTTTAACGAAGTGGAAGTAAGTAATCTTTTGGATACAACAATGCTTCTGGAGCAGGAAGAAGAAAAACCCTGGGACACTGAAGAAGAAATTAAAAACATCACAGAACCAATATCAAAATATGGCGAGGTTTATCAGATCGGTCCGCATCGGCTGATGTGCGGTGACTCCACTAACGCAAACGACGTTAAAAAACTCATGGGAGAAAAACTGGCAGACATGATATTTACAGATCCTCCATACAATGTTGCTCACACTAGTAGGGAAAAGCAAGGGAAGTTTCATACGGAAAAAGGAATAATTCTAGGTGACGACCAGAGTCAGGAAGACTTCAAAAAGTTTACTGAAGGTTTTTTCAACACCATGCGTGATGCACTCAAAGCTGGAGGTGTTATTTACGTCTGCACCGGCTACACCTCCTACCCTCTGTTTTATTACCAGATGCTGAATTCTGGTTTTGTATTTAGTAGCACTATTGTCTGGGTTAAACCTTCCTTCTCCATTGGTTGGAGTGATTATAAAAAACAATACGAGCAGATCATGAAGGGCAAATTGTCCAAAGGGAAAACCAAAGCAGAAGGAATCATTTATGGCTGGAAACAAGGTGAAAGGCATGTCTTCACTGGCGAAGCAAACGAAAGTGATGTCTGGAACATGCCCAGAAAAGCAGTTACCGAGATGGTCCACCCAACTGAAAAACCGGAGTGGTTGATCATGAAAGCACTCAAAGGAGGTAGCAGGTTTGGCAATATTGTTCTTGACCTTTTTGGCGGATCCGGAAGTACCCTCATGGCAGTACATAAGACAGGCAGAATTGCGTATCTCATGGAACGAGATGAAAAGTTCTGTGACCTAATTCGTAAACGAGCAAAAAGGTTAAAAATGTAATGTTTTATGAAGAAAAAACAGGCTAAACCACAAATTCTAATAGAGCAAATGCCGGGAGAAACAGAGGCTCAGTTCTCGGCATTTTTGGCATATTGTTCCATGCTGAAAAGAAGTATTCGGGAGGTGAGCAAAAGGTGGGCAGAAATGGGGCGGGAATTGGAGGAACAGAACTCAAGATTCAGATTAGGAAAAAGGCCAGCACTAAAAACATTATTTCAGTGGTCAAGTAACTTTCATTGGGTTCAAAGATCCAAGCTTTGGGATGAGGAAAAAAAAGAGTTAATGACACTGGAGTTTCAAAGATCTGAAAAGCAAAGGGCAATCAAAGTTTCACGCTTATACGAAAAGATTGGAACCTACTTATTATTTCAGGTTAATAGGTCACGTCCAATTACAGTAGATGACTTCAAAAAAGCTTGGGAAATGTTTCGGACTGAATCAGGACTTTCCACCGGAAAAACAGAGGTAGCTCACACCATTAACGAAGAAGACCAAAAACCACCAACTCTAGAGGAGCAAGCTTTAGGCAAAGAAATTGATCAGGCAATTAAGAACTTCTATGATAGACAACGAAATACAACAAAAAAATAGCATCTTGTTCTGGATTACAGAGAATAAGATTAAAAATGAAAACGGTGATCCAATCGAATTTAAAGATCACCGCTTTATGTTGGATATTTATTCCGACTGGTCTCTAGTGCAGGTAATCCGCAAAGGATCGCAGATTGGAGCCAGCACAATGGAAATCTTGCGAGCTTTACACGCAGCAAGGTTTTGGGGCATTAATCAGATTTATACTCTGCCGACTGTAGACGACGTTTCAGAATTTGTTAAAAGCAAAGTGAACCGTCTTATCAAGGTAAACCCCTGTATCCTGGAAGGAGTTAGTGGTAAAGATGTTGATTCGATAGAACAAAAGCAAATCGGTAAATCCTTTCTTTTTTTCAAGGGAACCTACACTGAAAAAGAAGCCATCATGTTGACCTCTGATCGAAACATTCATGACGAGTTGGATAAATCAAAGCCAGAAGTGGTAAGAGACTTCACCTCGCGTATGGGTTACTCCAAGATTAGAAGCCAGCATTTCTTCTCCACCCCTACTACCCCTGACTTCGGTGTAGACAAAATATTTGAACAATCCGACCAGAAGCATTGGAGGTTTAACTGTCTTCATTGCAGCTTTCGGCAACACATGGAATGGGGAAAAAGCGTTGATGAAGAACGAGGTATTTACGTCTGCCAGCAATGTAAAAAGGAAATCTCTCCCCACCACATAAACGACTATGGCAGTTGGGAAGCTCGCTTCCCAGGCAGACCCGTCTCCGGATACTGGATTAGTCAAATGCACTGTCCATGGAAGACTGCCGCCAATTTAATCCAGGAGCGAAAAGATGCAGATGACGATACCTACTTTTTCAACTTTGTACTGGGGTTGCCATACCTTGCTGCAGATCAGAAGATTCCAGCGAGCCTCTTTATTCGAAATGTGACCGAGACAAAAGCCGACACCACTGGTGAATATAACGTAATGGGCATCGATACCGGAATGGGAACCGGTAAAGGCAATCATGTGATGATCGGTAATAAGAAAGGGATCTTCTGGATTGGCATTCTCCAGGATCACGAAGGACAAGATCGATGGCAACAAGCATCTGACCTGATTAAGTTTTTTGATGTCAGGGCGATTGTGATAGACGGACAACCTTATACCGAGGAGGCATTTAACTTAGCCAAAGAGTTCCCTTACAGAGTTTATCTGAGCTGGTTTAAAGACGACCCCAAAATGCTTGAGGTTATCCGCTTCTTCGATGAAAAAGAAAATAAAGACACGGCCTTCGAAGACGAAGTAAAGGTTTTTTCCTCACGCACTCGAATCATGGATGACACAATATCAGCCCTAAGAAGGGGCGATATTAAGTTTGCTGTCCCAGCTAGCAACCCAGCTTTTAAGCTCCTTATTACCCATGCCCAGACTATGTATGCGAGAACAGTTACCGACAAGTTCGGTCAGGCAAAGCGCGAGTGGGCCAACACCGGACCAAATGATTTCTGGCTATCACTTATTTATTGGCAGATAGCCATGAGAAAAAGACTGAAATATGAACCAAATAAATAAACTAGCCGACACAACAATAGCTGTTACACCAGCAGAAGCCAAGATCATTGAAGATATCCGAGTGGTTAAATTTGGCAAGGTTGAGGTGTTTATACAAAACGGTAAACCTTATCGCAAAGAAATCACCGAACAGCAAAGAATCGATCCTAAAGAAGGCGGTAGTGCCGGAGAAACACCCAAGAAACAAAGTGATGTCGAGCTTTGATAAACAAAGTTTGACTTCTTGAGGTGTTTGATGATAATTGCTTGTTGCATGAACCACAAACCTCTAAAAAAGATTGAAAACTATGCCGACCCAAAACTGGAAAAACGGCTGGCTTACTTCTTCGGTGTCATGTACGTCATCGTTATCGCCCTATTAGCAGTTAAAGGAGTCCTATGGCTACTAAGATAACAAAAGAGGACTTTCAGGCATATCTAAAAGTACAAAACTCAGGCAAGACCAACATGTTTGACTTGAGGAATGTGGTGGTACTATCCGGTCTCTCCAGAGAAAAAATCTTGGAAATAATGTCTAACTACCGTAAGTACAAAAAACGATGGGAGGTGAAAAAAACATGAAGCAAAAACCAGACAGTGATGAGGATCAAAAAATTAAATATCAGATCTACAGGAAACTCGACAAAGCCCAAACATTGGTCAGCGAGATCAAAGAGCTGATGAAAAAAATTAATCTAATTCCTTCTACTGAGGAGAAACAACCTCAAAATAATATTTAGTGAGCCTTATATTCCAGAATATCTCCAGGCTGACAGTCTAAGGCTTTACAGATTGCCTCCAATGTTGAAAAACGAATCGCTTTTGCTCTGCCATTTTTTAAAATAGAAAGATTAGCCATAGTAATACCAACCCTCTGTGAAAGTTCAGTTACACTCATTTTCCGCTTTGCCAGCATGACATCGATGTTTATTATTATTGCCATAAAAATACCTCATACCGTTAGATCATTTTCTGATTTTATGTCGACAGCATTCTGGAGAAGCTTTTGAAAGACACCGGCGGCTGTGGCAATCACACCGAATGCGATTGACACGACAAGACCAAGCATTGTGGGACCGGCCGGATCATCATCTACACCAAGCGGCGCAAAGAAACGGATGTAAAACAAAGCTAATGCAATAAAACCAATAAGGCTAAGGGAAGCAAACTTCATATTCTTGAGCGTGTTCACCGCACCTTGGGAAAAGGCCTTATTAGCATCAATGAGATTTAATAATTTGAATGCTTGGTATAAGCCAATGAAAAATGGAATTGAAGCGATATAAGTGTAAATAATTAGCGGATCGGCATAGATACTGATCAGATCCAGGTTAGTAGCTCTTCCTTCCGTCTGAGGAAACCAAAGCATACCGGCAAGTGTGCCGATCGCGATCAGGCAAAGTACGACCTTTAAGATTAATGTTGAACTTCGTTTCATAATGAGTCCTTGTTTGCTTTAACGACAAAATTATAGTTTATGGCTTATCGTTTGTCAATATATTATTATCGTAATTCATTGATAGAACTATAGTATATCCTCAACCTCTTCTCCAGAACTTCGCTATAATTGTGTAAGAAGTAAAAATGTTACTTTTCCAAAACTCATCCGTTCTCTTTTGTAGAGGGGTGGGACAGGACAAATAAAAAATGATGAAACCACCTTTTGAAGATGTAGTCAGAGATTACATCCGACTAGTTTATTTTTTTGCGAAAAAGTCCTTGTCCCAACAAGACGACATCGATGATGCCGTCCAAGAAACCTTTTTAAAAGCTATGAAAGCATACAACAATTTCAAATTTAACAGTGAGGGCGAGTTGAAAAGTTGGCTCCTGACTATCTGCAGACACGTTATAACAGACATGTTTAGATCCAATAAGAATACTCTCTCGATCGAACAAAATAATATTGAGTTGTTTGACGATAGCGACGTAGAAGTATTGTTGGAGGCAAAAATTACCCATGAGGAAGATGTTGAGAAAGTAACGTCAGCACTCAAAAAGCTTAAGCCGGCTGAGCAGGAAATTATCAGACTGCGAGTCAATGAAGAAATGTCCTTTGACGATATCGCAACCGCTCTTGATTCAAAAGAGCCCGCCGTTAAAATGCGCTTTTACAGAGCGATAGTTAAGCTTAAAGAATCACTGCTATGAAATTACGAAACATTATTCGATCATTTTTCCTTCAGGAAAGTAAAAAAGAATTCAAACATATAAGTATGTTGGAAAAACAAATCTTGGCGAGAGTGAGAGAAGAAAAAGAACTAGAGGTTGAATTGGATAAAACGTTCACTCCTGCCCCAAGACCGTTCTGGACCTTTAGATTCCCTCTTGCTTTTGCGACAGTAGTTTTACTTGTTTTCTTTGTCGGAGTCCTTACCAACAACTCACCTGTTTTTGCTAAGGGATCCATTATTGATGCACTTATCAACTTAAAAAACCAACTACAACAGGAGCTTACACAACTGCTCAGCAACGATCCAACCTACAGAGACAAGAATACTCAGAAGTATAAGCAAACTCAGCAAGAATGGTGTTCTGTCAGCGCAAGACCTCCAGAGGAACAGGAAAAAGCAGTAGCAGCCATAAGAGATTTTATGGATAGGCCAGATGCAAATGTTGAGTACGAATGCGTTGTTAGAAATCCAAACAATCAAGACGAGGAACCACTTATAGAAACCTACACCTTAGATTTTGATCGATTCATAATCGAGATAAAAACAAATCAGATCGTTGAGATGGCGGCTATAGAGGGCGCTTGGGGAGAAAATAAAGATGGTTCTAGGTGGTCCAGTCCTAAGAAAGAATATGACTATACTCCACGCTACTCACAACCAGAGGCTGAAAAGCGGGCGCGTGAATTTATAGCAAATCACCAAATAGCCCTAGGAAAAATAGAGGTAGAAAAACTCACCCTAGTTAGTGAAGCGAAGGACGATGAATCAGGTCATGTAAATTATTTCCTTACCTGGAGAGGTAACCCAAGAAAAGAAAATGGCGAAACATTTACTCCTCAGCTAACTCTCACAATGACACAAGGAGGCCAAATAGTTCACTTTTCAAACCATCTTAAACGATAGGTGAAAAGCGAAAACTGGATATTCTTAAAAGTCCCGGTATACTTGGGGTGAATTATGAAAAACATAAAGATTTTTGCAACAATAGCCGTAGCAACGATACTTCTTGCTTCGGCACTTTTCATCACAAGTGCACCGAAAAATGAAGCAGGTCCAGCAATTTTTACCATTAGTCGAACAAACCAGGAGCAAACAACCAAACGGCTTAGCGACAGCAAGTATCTTCGATTCCCCTGGGCCTTACCCTTAGCACGCATAATGACCCTCCGCTTCGGCTCAATTGAACCAGGCGGATATAGAATCTCCCAGAGCATGAATGCCCGGGAACTCGTAATCGTCCTAACCTCTGAGCCACAGCTCAAATGGATCACTATCCCAGAAGGACTCAGAAAAGAAGAAATTGGCGAGCGTTTGGCAAAAGAACTTCACTGGAGTAATGAGGAACTCGAAAAGTGGAACACCACCTACACAGCGATGCAATACGACTACAGAGAAGGAGTATATTTTCCAGACACATACCTAATACCAACTGACGAAAACGGACTAGATACGGCTAAGCGAATGATAAATCGTTTCAACGAACGGTTCGCCGGCTACCCAGAGGAATTCACCGCAAAGAACATTAAATGGACCACCGCACTCACTCTTGCCTCAATTATCCAACGTGAGGCAGCAGGACCCCATGATATGCCACTAATTGCTGGAATACTATGGAATAGACTTGATCAAAACAAACAACTGGAAATTGATGCCACGGTGCAATACGCAAGAGGAAAAACTGAAAACGACTGGTGGTCACCTATTAAAGGAAGCGACACTAGGAGCATAGAGTCACCCTTTAATACATATCTCAACAAAGGATTGCCTCCTCACCCAATCTCTAACCCAGGTATGGACGCTATTGAGGCGGTCTTGAACCCAGAAGCGACAGATTGTATCTACTATCTCCACGACTCAGAAGGAATCATCCACTGTAGTGAATCCTTTGCAGAACACGAACTAAATATTGACCAGTATCTTCGCTAATCTCCTCGAGTAATAAGCCCAGTAATCACCACTAATAAACAGGACTTGACATTCTCAAAATGTTCTGCAATCATTGATGTATGAGAAGTAAGAATAATAAGATAACTCTTACTCAATACCCACCAACTCGCTTCAATCTATCTCATTTATTTTCCCTGAAAACCCAGCTTATTAATAATTATCGCTGGGTTATTTATTAATTAAAACACAATAGAAAGGAGGTGAAAAAAATGAAAATCAAAAATCAAGCCAAAATCGTGCTACCTGCATTCGCTGCAGTCGTAGCATTAGCAGGATTAGTAACTGCTGTTTCTGCACAGTCTGGCCCAAGTCTCGATGCCCTTACCGAGAGCTTGAAGACCAAGACAGAAGCTGCCATTAACGCTGGCAACGTCAGTGACGGAGTTCACGACGGTGAAAAAGTCTTTACTGGTGATTCCGCTAAGCAATTAGTGGACTTACACAGACAGGCTTCCAACGCGAAGGAAGAATCTCTGGCTCGTCCAGCATCAGAGAGATCAGCTGCAGTCGCAAAAATCCGAGCTTTTACTGGTAATGACGGTCTCAATCCTGAGTACGTCTCTACTTCTAGATCAAGCTATAACAACCAAGTTAATGCTGAATTCTACATGGTAGGCAAAGACTACTTCGAGGTTGATATGCGAACGAATGAAATCGTTCAATTCGGACCAGCTCCATTGGCAATCGGAGAAGCTGCCAAGGTGTATAACACCGAAGCAAAGTTTACTCCTGAGCAATTGGAAGCAAAAGCCAGAGAGTTCATCGCCAAGAATGCACCAAATGCTGATCTCAGCAAATTAACTGCAAGTACTGGTGAAAAAGGCGGAACAAACTATTTCTTCAGATTCGTAGATGGATCAAGAGAAGTAGATAGTACCAAGCCATTCGTACAGGTAGGATTTACTGTCGGAGGCGATCTTCTCAGCTATACAAATACGCTGGGATTGTAAGCGAGGGCAAAAATAAAAAAGAAAGGAGGTGAAAAAAATGAAAAAACTATCAAAAATGCTATTCGGGTTACTTGTTGGAGTCTTCATGATGACAACAGGAGCACAAGCTGCCCACGCTGCAGTCACTATCTACGCAAACGATGGAGGCTACTATACGGCATATGGTCCAGGTCAGTACTGGTACCAGGTGAACAATGAAGGTTACTGTTATGACAGTGGAAGTTGTAGTCCAACACACATGAAGTATACCTACTCTGGATGTTCGCTAAGTAATTATGCCAAATGGAATAACGGTGCTGGTCCAAATGGTTGGGCTACGCATGATACCTATATTCCAGGGACTAATGCGGTTAACACGGCAGCTCCGTACTTGCTCAGCTACAATACAGCAAGCCAGTATCACTTTTCTATAAACCAGAATTCATACTATGATGCCTGGGTAAGAACAGATCCAAGCGATCCGTGGTGGTACAACATTGGAAATGTCTGGTTGGATGACAATCCATGCAATGGCACATCCAAGATTGGCTTTGATGAAATGAAGATAGCCGACTAGGTAAGTCTTCGTTTTATATCTGTTCCTGCCTAGCCCCCCTGATCAAGGGGCTAGGTTCGTTCTTGAAAGGTTTTGTAAGACAAATAAGATAAGTAGGAAAAAACTAGACTATAGCACTCAAATTTGATATATTTAGCTCATACAGCCATGAGAAGAACAATGATAGTAATCACAATAACCATCCTCCTACTGCTCGCCGGAAGTTATTTTTACCTAAAGAATCGCAACCCCTACCCTGAAAATTATCTTCCACCAGAACAACGTAAGACCGTAGAGGCTTACTTTATAGAACATATGCGTGTAAGCCCCGCTGAAGCCGAGGAAATGGCTGTAAACGGCGTTGACTTACGAGTAAGCAAGACAACAACAGTCCAAGGCATAGTGGGTAACCTTTACTACTATGGATTTATAGATAGCGAAGCAAAGCTCAACAAACTCTTGGAGACAACTAAAGACACTACATCTGGCCAAGAAGATTCAATCAAAGTTGGTAACAATACTATCGACATAAACAGTCATTACTACTTGAACTACCAAATGACTGATGAAGAAATTGCGGATACCTTGCTCAACAAAGCTAAATTCGCCAACGATTTCACCGCTTATAACTACCTATTTATGCCAAGTGGACGCGGTGGACCAAGTCAAAGACCTGAAAAATAAGAATATGAAACTAAAACCAATAACACTTATTGCTCTCGCCGTGATCGTCATATCAGGTATATGGATATATTCCCAAAGGCAAGCGGCCATTAAATCGGCGGCGCCTATACCAGAACAAGTTCAGACTACTCCAACACCAGAGGCAACTCCAGGCAGATCACTTAAACAAAACGAGAAGTTTATAGCACCTGTCGGACTTTATGTGACTGTGCCTGAAGGAATGAGATTTAGGCAAGACATAGCAAATGATCGGTTTATCAATTTTTATATAGAATCAGGGCCTGAGGATGAACCGACTTACCAACTTTATAGCCTTTATCAAGCCGACAACGAAATGACAGAACAAGGATTAGAACAAGTAAAGAAAGATACAGACCCAGGCACCATCAAAGAAGCCACCGTAGGCGATTACGTGGGCTTTGAAGGGCTTGTTATTGGTCCTAAGACTAGATACCAAGTTCTTGTCATTAAAGACGGTAAACCCCTCTCTTTCTCGACATGGCCACCTACTGAAGAAAACAAAGTGATTACTGAGCAGATACTGTCCACAATAAGCTTTGAGTAAAAACAACCTAAGGTTTAGCAATCTCCATAGACTGTTCTTGCTTACTTTTTTCAAAATACTGTTTAACTCTTTGAAGGAGTATTTCGTACACTAACTTGAATAATGGCGTATCGTCGTAAATAAAATCTAGGACGCTGTGATGTACTGAAAGTAAGGTGTATTGGATACCCTTATATTCAAATTTGTAAGGTCCACCACTATAAAATAACTTGTTAAGTACATCTGCCTCACTATCTCCTATTACTTCAATTGATTTTTGTGAAGCACCACTATCTGCCTTGAGGTAAAACATTTCATAAGTAGGTCCTGAGCCGTAATCCGTGTACCTTTCTTTAAGCTTGTAGCGAACGAGGATTTTGTCTGCTTCTTGAAAGAGTGAAAACTCTTCTTTAAGCAAAGGGAAGTTATTAAAGATGAGCTGTTCATAAGCCGAAGGAAGATTATCAAAAACAATATTTAAGTTATGTTCCGTATCTGGTTTTGAGAAAACATCCCAAACCCAGCCACCATTGGGAATCCTTGAAAAATCTTTTGCCCTATACACTCTACTGATTGGCAGTTGTTTTGATTCCAAGAAATTTAAGAGTTCCCAAAAAATACTTAGATTGATGTGCCTTGCATTTATAGATAACAAGGAAGTGTTTTTCATCCGCATTAATTCATTGCTACTTTTTACTTCTTCGACAGAGTAAGAGTCTTTTTTAGGTAAATCTAAGTAGTCGTGGTAACTATTAATGAAGTTAAACACAGTTTCTTGAGCCAACAACTCGTGCCCTTTGTGGTTTAGAAGTTGCCTCTCCAAGATAGATGTCATTTTTGAACCTATAATTTCTTTCGCATATTCTCTTGGCCTAACCTCAATAGGGTTTTCAGCAAAGTGTCCAGTAAACCCAAGGCCTTGTTGCTTCAATTTATCTCGCAAAGTGTTGTCAACTTCTTTTATTTGAACGTCATTTTGATCGATGGGAATGGGAAATGGAGTATAACTAACCGTGGTGCCTTCATAATCGTAGTAAGCAAGTCCTATTTTCCAGGTTCTTGGATAAAAGATGTCTTTTACTATTTGAAATTGGTGGTCTAATTTGTTATTGAGTTCATCAAGAAATAGATGAATCTTAGAAAAGTTCTTATCAGTTTTCCCTATAGCTCTATTAGAACTGCTGAGAATCAGCTCATATGAAGTCTTGAGCTCGTTGTAGTGTTTGAATTTTTGTTGATTGTCCTTGATGATTTTTTCCCAAGCCTCAACATAATCTGTTTTATTCTTGTCAAAGTATTGTGATTCGTTAAACTCAATCGTTTTTGTAGATGTATTATCTTCAAAGTCAATTTCTTTTATAACGTGAGCATCGAAATAAAGCCAATAGACTCTCCCATTTTGATTATCGACACCAAACAAAAAACATGGTTCTAACTCGCAGCTTGAAAAAAAAGATACCGGACATGCAAACTTTAAGTTGTGATTAACAGGAAGTGTCTTCACCTGTACATATGAACGCCCCACTAGGATGTTATTAACATCTTGAACTTCAATATGCCCATCAATATTAGGCCACTTATCACTTGAATATAGTTTTGACATCACCCTTTTGTGGTGAGCTAAGGTGTTTTCTATCAAACTAACTGATTCTTTGTCAGTAAAGTCATTTTGGCTATGTGATGGGATTTGTTTCATAAACTACATTGCTAGTATACCAATTTAGGCTTTATTTTTGTATAATTAAGTTGAGGTATGCCAAACAAGAAAGATAGCCTACCAAAACTTTTAACTATTCGCCAAGCGGCGGAAATATTAAATGTCCATGTCGAGACATTAAGGCGTTGGGATACAAGTGGAAAATTAAAAGCAATTAGGGTAAGTGATCGTGGTGATAGGCGTTACGACCCTGAGGCCATTAGAGCTATTTTGGACAGCAAAAAAACGATTATGACAAAGCAAAGTCCGAGATGTATTTACTGTAATAATCAGGAGCCTGACTCTTTTAAGAGAAAAGCTCATGTGCTGAGTCAATTCATGGGCAATTTTCAGCCAGACATCTACTTTCTGGGTGATGTAGTGTGTGATAACTGCAATGAGATCCTGGGCAAATCAATTGAAAAACACTTTGCAGAGAAAAGCTTTGAGGGCTTAATTGCAAGACTCCATCTAAGAAGAAAGAAAGATAAGCAAAGCTCTGTTATTTTATACGACTCTAGTCTCTTAAAATTCCATTTTTCTTCCGATGAAACAATTACGTTCGATCCATTATTTTTGCTAGTAAAAAGCGTACTTGAAAAAATTGGGTCAACTAAAGACCCACTCCTATTATTAAAGAAGGGCGATCTTTATGCCTTTGTCTTCGCTGAAGAAGTAGCTTCTATAACATCCAAAAATGAAATTAATAAGTTGAAATACAAAATCAAGCCTTTTAGAGAAGGAGCTGAAACTGCAGAATGGGTTGGTGACAGAGATGATTCTGTAAAGATTGTTGAAGCAGCAATGACAGCATTAGCTTTAAAGGCGAATTTTAGTGACGAAACAGTCAACGAAGAATCAAAACAAATTAAATCAAGCTTTATTGCACAGCAAAACGTAGATATTAAAACTGCTCGCTTTGTCGCAAAAGTAGTTTTCGAGTATTTCGTATATTGTGCCAATGCAAGTGGCTTTCTTTCAACCATTTATTCAGAAGAATTAAAGCCTGTATGTGACTTCATAAAAGAAGGAACCGGGGATGCTAAAAACTTTGTTAGCGTAATAAATAACAACTTCGTTTCTGAAAGAATTAAACAAGGAAATAATCACTACTTTGTGGCATTTGAAGTTGTGAACGGATTTTTAATAGGAAAAGTAGCTTTTATGGATACAATTGCATACCAGATTAATCTAGGCAAAAGCCCCTTCTCTCTTGCTACTAATACCATTGGTAATGGTCATGCCTTTAACCTATCAGACAAGACCGCAAAGAAGATGAGAGTCAATAAGATACTTGTGTTAGGTACTCATGAGTTCAGCATTTATAATAAAAGATAATAAATATGATTAAAAACGATAAAAAACTAGAACTCACTTGGACAAATAAAGAGAAAAGTCTTTATTACGATGCTGAGACTAAACAATATGTATGGGTTCACAAAAAAGACCCAAGAGTATCTGAGCCGCGCATTTTAATTGAAAAAGAAGATTATGGGGAAAAAGATTCCGACAATATTCTTATAAAGGGTGACAACCTGCTTGGGTTGAAATCATTACTTCAAGATTACAGAAATAAAATTAATTTAATTTACATTGATCCTCCTTACAATACTGGAAACGCTTTTGAACACTACGAAGACGGACTAGAGCAATCTATTTGGCTAACAATGATGAGAGATAGATTAGAGTTGCTCAAACAGCTGCTTCGCCGTGACGGATTTATTTGCTGTCATATAGATGATACTGAGGGTGACTACCTAAAAGTTTTGCTTGATGAAACCTTCGGACGTGATAATCACCAAGCTACATTTTATGTGAGAGTTCGATATCCAGAGAAAACTCTCAAAAGTGATATGGATTATCACAAAGAAATTGAGAGAATTTATATCTATCGCAAGTCTTATAGCGCAAAACCAAACCTCACAGAAACAGTAACGTCTTTTGAAAAGTTCCAATATTATGTTGATGAACTGACAGAGGGTAAAGAGATTACCTTAGGCAATAAAAAAGCCATTATGTTTGAAAAAGGACAATACAAAATAAGAAAAGGTGAAGCTGGGGATAATGGGTTAAAGGAAATCTGGGCATCCGGTACGATCCTAGACGGTAATTCATCTGGAAGATTTTTTAGAGATTTTCTTACCGGAAGATATGAATCTGATGGGTATGGTGTTTTATATAAAGTCTTCGGAATTGGTGATGACAAATTTGATTACCGCTACTTTACTGGACCACAACGGGAAGGAGCTACAAAAGGTAAGTATTATCAAGGTGTACCAATGAGTAGTCTTTCAGACAAAGACAAGATGAAACGCTCCCCGATAGAAAACTTTTATGATTTAGCTGCGAGTTTTGGAAATTGTCGGCTTGAGGGAGGAGTAGAATTTAGAAGCGGTAAAAAGCCAGAGAAATTGCTCGAGATTATAATAAGGCATTTTTCTAAACCAGGAGATTTTGTCTTAGATTCTTTTGCTGGATCAGGAACATCTGGAGCTGTAGCGCATAAGATGGGTAGAAATTGGATCATGGTTGAGTTCGGCGAACAAGCCAATACTCACATTGCTCCAAGACTTCAACGAGTTGTATCTGGAGAAGATCAAACAGGAATAAGTAAAGAGATTGCTTGGAAAGGTGGAAGCGGATTTAAATATTTTGAACTTGGAGAGAGTTTATTTATTCAAGATGATGATTTACGCTACACAATCATTAATCCTAAAATGTATAACGGTAAACTAATTAGGGCAGTCCTTAAAGTTGAAGGATTTAAACCATATAATCCAGACAATGGCTTGCATGGACTCTCTGGAAGTACAGCAGCTCACGTAACAGAACAATACCTAACCCAAGATTACATTAATGTTTTACTAAACGAAATTGGCGATAAAGCCGATTATTTAGTAATCTATGCAAAAACTATCTCAAGTAGTTTGAAATTGCCGGATAATGTAGAAGTAAAAAGAATGCCTGATGTATTACTTAAGAAATTTAACGTATGAGTAAAACTGTTGTAGAAAAAATAACCAAAGAACTAAGCTTGAGAAAACCTCAAGAATTATCATTGCAAAAATTGAATGCAATTCTTGCTGATGTGCGTATTGGAAAAGATACTCCTGAAGAAATCGAAGCAAAATTAGTTGGCAATATTAAATTTGATACAGAGTTTCCATCGTTCACTTTTGCTCTAGCTACTGGAGTTGGTAAGACCAGATTGATGGCAGCAATGATTGCCCAGCTCTACTACACTAAAGGACTTAAAGACTTCTTTATTCTTACCCCTAGTGAAACTATTTATACCAAGACTATCGACAACTTCACTCCTGGAAGCAAAAAATACGTCTTTGATGGATTAGTAGGCTTCCCCTTCTTTAATCTTGTAACAGGCGAGAATTATGAATATGCAGACTTTGGAAACCAATTATTTGATGCAGTAAACATTTACGTCTTCAATATCCAAAAAATTTTCAATGAGAGAAAAGACGTAGAGTTTAAGTTCCACAAATACCAAGAGACATTGGGTTCTAGCTTTGCCGAGTTACTTCAGAGAAAAGACCTCGTCATTTTGATGGATGAAAGTCACCGGTATCGAGGCGAGAAGTCAATTAGAGCAGTTAATAATCTAAAACCAGAGCTAGGCTTAGAGTTTACAGCTACTCCAAGCAGTCCAAATGTCGTTTACACCTACTCTCTTGCTGATGCAATTAAAGACTCCAGGAAAGCCCTAGAACAACTTGAAGCTGGCGAAAGTGCTAAAGGTGGCTACATTAAAATTCCTTACGTTATTGCTCGAAGTGATAACTACACATATAAAGGCGACCAGGAGCTTGTTAAATTAGAAGACGGTATTAGACTCCACCGAGAAAAGAAAGCCCTTGTAGAGGAATATAGTAAAAACAACAAGCTACCCTTTATATTGCCAATAACGCTCATCACCACGAAATCTATCCAACATTCTGATGATGTAAAGGCTTTGATTACCAGTAAGGAGTTCTTTGATGGATACTACAAGGACAAAACCTTAGTAGTTACCAGTGAAAGTGAAATTGACTCTATCAACCAACTCCTTCGACTTGAGGAACCATTCCCTCTTAATAAAAATGAAATTGTCATCCATGTTGACAAACTAAAGGAAGGTTGGGACGTTCGCAATGTTTATACAATCATTCCCTTCAGAGCAGCTATCAGTAAGACTCTTATTGAGCAAACCATTGGCCGTGGTCTTCGTTTACCCTTTGGTCAGCTGACTGGTGTCGAAGCAATTGATTCCCTAGATATTATTTCTCACGATAACTTTGCCAGAGTGATTGCTGTGGCTCACGAAGTAGCAGAGGGATTGATTGGAGTTAAAGAAACTAGAGATCGAGAAGAATTGAAATCTATTGAGATTAAACCAACAGAGAACAAAAAACTCTGGGTAAAAATACCTATTGTTGAAACCAAAGTCTTCTCAAGTAACAAACTAGAATATTTTGACCCAGAGATGCGTCTGGAGGAACTTAAAAAGATTGCGCCTAAACTTATTAAGGTAGATATTGTTTCAAGAGAAACAGAAGAAGTCGAAGTTGATTTAACTGAAAGCAAGAATGAAATCGATCCGGTTAACAGGATTGTGCGCTTAATTATTCGAGAAATGACAGAGCTAGACATTGCCTTTAAAGAGGTTTTACAGAAGATAGTCAAACACTATTTATCTCAGGTAAAGGCAGAAAAAGATGTGCTGTCAAAACTAGTGCGGTTACATGAACAAACGATTTTAGATGATCTCTTGCCACAAATTCGAGCGCGTCTTGAAGAAAAAACACAGATTAAATTCAAAGCACTGGATCAAGAACTTGGATTTGAGCCGTATATAAAATCAATAAAAGTTACAGACACCCTCTTAGATAAGAATGCTGTTACTGAAAAAGAGTCGCGTGGAAATATTATCGAAGGCTATAACAAGAGTGTTTATTCAGCTTACGTCTTTGATTCTGCTCAAGAGAAGCTACTGGCAGATTCACTCGAGAAAGACTCAACTGTTATAACTTGGGTGAGATTACGTAATGGACAGCTTCCAATCAAGTATGTCTATGGTAGTAACTACAATCCTGATTTCATTGTGGAGCGCAAAGATGGGAGCTACCTTGTAGAGGTAAAAGACAAAACCAAGATTGACAAAAAAGATCCTGAGGTTTTTGCCAAGGCTAAACAAGCTGAGGAATGGTGTAAAATCGCCTCAGAAGCCACCGGAGGAAAATGGATTTATAAACTCCTGCCCCATACGGCTGTTAATAAGATTAACAGTTTTGATGCGATCATTAGCAGCGCATCAAAGATCGATTAACTGCTAAATAGGCAGATATGGGTGCAAATAATAAAAAGACTAAAAAACGAAAAAGGGAGCTGAAAGAATACCTCAGCCTAGAGTCTCTTCAGACCGTAAAAAAAACCTTGCTCTCATGGCTTAAAAAAGTAACTGAAAAGGCTTCTTTACTTAAAAAAACTGTTATCTTCTATTTTTATATAAGTAGACTAACAGTAAAAACGTACTTTAGATTCAGAATCCTCCACTTTCTCAACGCGAAGAGAATGCTTATTGGTTCAGTGGTCTATTTCTCACTTCTCCTTGGCTCGATTTTTTTATTTGGACAATTTATTGATCCGGTATTTGCTAGGAGTGATGCCATTACCTTCTTCACAGCAGTGGCGGCCATGATTGGTGGAATCTTGGCGATTATCTTTTCACTTAGCATTCTTCTAATGGGTAACGCAGCAGAGCGTATTCCGGTGGGTTTTTATGAGACAGCCGCAAGAGACTGGCTGCACGATGTAATATTTTTTCTCATTAGCATTTGTTCCTTGGTGGTTTTCTCTTTGGCACTTCTATTTGGGAAGCTCAACTTGGGGCTGACAGTATTTTCTTTCCAACTGGCGTTATTCTTAATTGGCTTTGTTTTTTACCTAACCTTTGTCTTTTACCAAAGGGTTCGAGACAGACTTGATCCGAATAATGTCTTAAAAATTGCTTCTAAGCAAGCGTTTGCCAAGTTAGACTTTACTCATAAACGAGCTCAAGAAATTGCCGATGTTTTGATTCGACAGCCAAAACTCGATAAAAAGGTTACCAAAGAGGAGGCTTTGGCAACCTCATTCCAATATTTGAAACCAGAGTTTGCTTATATCAATAGCAGACTGAACTATCTTTTTGATTATCATGGAAAATTGGTAGCCGCCAATGAGAGAAGCTCTGCTCTTGGTGTTCTGCAGGTGGTAACCAATATTCTTCAAAAGTATTTTCAGACCAGAAAAGATTCCTCATTCGTACTACCTGCCGGATTCATTTTAGCCACCACTAGCGATTCTCGTGCTTTCCTAACTCCTCCACTCGAAAGATTAGTAGCGGTTGGTGAAAATTACATGAGGGAGAATGATAACGAAGGGATTACTAGAGTAATTTCTATTTTTGTGCAGTTATGTAAGTCTGCCAGTGAAATAAACTATTTGACCAAGCATAAAGTAGAAAGCCCAATAATGGAGCAATGCAGAGGCTACTTAAACCAGTTGCTTGAAAGCGCTATTAAATTCAACAACCAAGAGGCTTTGTTCCAAGGCATATTAGCATACGAAGAAATAATTCCAATCGTAATAAAGCAAAACCTCCACCACGAGTTCATATCGATTTATGACATGCTCGACAAGATCGCAATGAGTGCCCTAACAAACAAATATAACGTAGTTTTGGGTCAGGTAATCAATACTTACACTTCGATTTTGTCTCAACTGATAGCAACAAAATATTTTAACTTGGAAATGGAGCTAGGTTCTCTATGGGAGCATCTTAGAAACATTATTTTTTATGCCTATGTTTCTATGGTGACCGGCTCTCTAGATAACAGTTTCTCAATCCAAACAAACTTAGCCAGTCCATTCACGGCGATGTCCTCAATGATTTTCCAAACAGCTAGAGCAGCTACAAACGCTAAAACTGAAGAAGAAAGGAATGACTGGAAAGAAGCATTCTTTACTACTACAGAGGAGTTAAGATCCACTCTCCGATACCTTTCAGAAAAGATGAAAACAGCTAACCACATTTTAGTCAGCACCTTTGGTGAGATCATTTCTGATGTAGGTTGTTTATTAGTCGACCTAACCAAAAACGAAAAATGGGCAGGTGACAAAGAGGAACTAACAAAACAAATTGGTTGGTATATCTTCCAGACAGAATGGTTTACCCATGACCTTAAAAAGATCAAAGATAACAATTCGTTTGACTCTTTAATTGAAGCAGCATCAAAAATAGGCATAAGAGCCATCCAACAAGAGTTAGATCAAACTGCCAAGGATGCAATTAAAATTCTTTACAACTTTGCGATTAAAATGCTGACCTTAGGTGAAGGTGACAGTTATGGTTTTACAGAACCAAGAATAATGGAGAGAGCCTGCTATGTTGGTGTACTAGCTCTGAAGCTGGGTAAGAAAGAAGTTGTCGATGGTCTTAAGGAATATATAAAAACCTTTGAGGAAGCATATCGGAAAAAATGGTATCCCGAGGGTCCGCCTGAAAAAGGAAAATTGATTTCACCAAGTTACGATCAGCTACTTATGGAAGTACATGGGCTTGTAGAAAAGAAGCGAAGCCGCTATGGGCATGTGCCTATCATGGACCGAGCTGATGATGACTTACTACCTCTTATCAGTGAAGAAGACGCAAACAAATTTATTATGGAAGTCTGGCATGTAAAAATCGAAACCCAAAGCAGACGAATGTTTTAATGAATTACCCATCAAACTTACAGCTTCTGATAGTAACGAACTAGCATTTCTCCCCTTAATTTTATAGCCTAAAAGTATAAATTAACCGCCTAACGAATCTATCGGGGCTTAGGTTTCTCTATTTTCCAGAAGTAGACGAACCTAAGCCCCATTTTTGTTGCCTAAAACCAGTATGCCAAAACCAGAAGTAAAAGAAGTAAAAATCACATCAACAGTTAGGTATCAACCTTCAGAGCGTGATACGGAGCTCCTAACCAAGTGGAAAGCTCGTTTTAAGCGTGCAAAAGAGTTTCGTGAGCCTTATCAAGCTAAGTGGCTACGGATGTATCGTCTCTACCGAGCGTACCAACACAAACAAAACTATGCGTACAACACTCGCTTAATGCCTCCTATTGCATTCGAGATCGTTAAGACTGTAGTTTCCCGCCTTGCCACAGCTAAACGAAAGACTCGTGTCATCCCGAGGGATAAAACAGATATTGAGTCAACTGCTCTGGGATCCTGGAGCGACCTGGTTAATTATGACTTTGACATCATAGAACTAGCCAGAAAACTGCCCAATTGGATTGAATCTTCAGTTTTGTATGGCAATGGAATTGCAAAACTAGCCTGGAAGGTAATAAACCGAAAAAGATCTGATGGAACAGTTAAGACTATTTATGACGACCCCACCATGATCCTTTGTGATTTGTGGGACTTTCTCCCAGCTCCTGAGACAGAGGACTTGCAGGATGGCTGCCCTTGGCTTATTCATAGAATCGTCAAGGCAAAAGAAAAAATCTCCAAAGAGGAAGAAAATCGAGGCGACAACAAAATTTATAAAAATCTTGAGTTTTGCGAGCCGAAGATAGTTGAAGACTGGAAGAAAGAACGCTACGAAATCAATACCAAAAAGATGTCTCAAATTGATGGTGATATCAGAAAAGCCGAGACTGGCGAACAAAAAGTACTCCCAGTCAAAAACGACCAGGAAAAGCAGCTTGAACTTTGGGAATGTTGGGACTATGAAGAAGATCAACTGATAGTTATTGCCAATGGTGAGGTGGTCATCAGGGATGACGAGAATCCTTATCTTGATGTTAATAACGGCCATATTTTTGTAGACCTTCCTGACATGTCATTGCTGTGGGAGTTTTGGGCTACCGGTCATGTTGAACCAGTTGAGAGTACCATCATGGAAATTGCTGATCTTCGCAACCAACGTATGGACGACGTGATCTTAATGCTCGATCCCGTGGTTAAGATTCGTAAGGATACTGGCATTACCAAAAACGATATCATTTTCTCCCCTGGAGCAGTTTGGGAACTCAGAAAAATGGATGATGTGGTGATTGAGCGACCGCCGGATATTAGCCTTATGGGTGTTAATGAGGACAGACTTCTGCGTGATGAAATTTCCAGAACGCTTGCCCTCGGTGAGTATTTGCAAGGGTTACCACAATCCTCAAGCGAACCTCTTGGGAAAGTGGCAATGCTTTTGGGTCAGAGCAACCTTAGATTAAGCATGAACGCCCAGAACATATCCAATGCCCTTACTACGGTTGCTAATATCCTAATTCAGTTAAACAGAGAGTTTATCGGTGAAGACAAGCTGTACCGCATTGTTGGCAACATTGTCGACTTCAAAGAATTTAAGTCTGAAGACAAGAAGATTCAGGTTGATGCTATTGTCGAAGTAGAACCCGTAATCCCACCGGATAAACAAGCCAGACTTAATCAAATACTACTCTTGTATGATAAACTCATCGCCCAAGACAAGCCTGATCAAAACAACCCAGCAGATGTAAAACACTGGTTGATTCGCAAGCGAGCCCTCCAGAAAATGATTTTAGAGGAGCTAGACCTTGATCAGTATGTCGATATCCTACTTGGTCCTGAATTAATGCAAAAGCAAGAAGAAACAATCATAACCCCATCAAATGGGGAGCCCGTAGCCCCTGTAGCGCCTTCTGACGACAGTTTACCGCCCGAAGCGGGTAGTTCATCACCAGTTGCCAATAAAAACAAAATACGTGAGCTTATTGGCAAAATTCCAGGTTTAGGAAAAATGCTCCAAGCATAAGCACTTCGTTTTGATTTTCAGCTCTAACCCAATATAATTAAACTCATGAAAGTAAGAAATGTAGGATTTCCAATGGTTTTCTTGATCTCCGCCATAATGATTTTAGTTGGAGCGTTCGTTGGGTATCTACTTGCCAGTAATCCGGGTCCTAAGAATTGTGCAGAACTTGGAGCAACTTATCTAGAGATAGAAAAAAAAGACCTGGGAATAACTGACTTCGGATCAGACGAATGGAAAAGGCTAATTGATGACGAAACAAAGTTTACAAATGACTGTTACAAAAGCATTAATAAATAACATGGATAAAGTAACACTTTCACTCCAAACAATCTCCCTACTTATCAATTCTGGCGAATCAAAAAAAGCACTTGAGAGACTAATAGAATTCGAAAGGGAAAACTCTGACGACAAAAACCTAATATTTTATAAACCTGGTTTTCTGGTTGATATAGGTAATGATCTCAGAGACGAAAAAATCATCAGAGAAGGTATTGATCTTGGTGAAATGACACTATCAAAAACAAAGAACAACAAGACGCAGGCCTACCTCCGCTACTGCCTGGCAAATGGACACACATGTTTGTATCAACTTACAGAGAGAATGGGTGGTGTTGTAGACCGGACCATACCTCAAAGCGAAAACCTTTTACAAACAAAATATCACTTACTTCTGGCTACTGATATTGAAATTGATGACCCAAGCCTGAAAGTACAATTACTAGTTAACTTGGGTAACAGTCTAGACACGTTTGGTAGAGGAATTGAGGCAATTCACGCTTATAACGAGGCTCTTCGTTTGAGTAAAAATTTCCCTATGGCAGTGGCAAATAGAGCCAAAGCTCTTCGGACATTTGCCGATATTTCCGACAAGTATCGAGCTTCGATATATGTTACGGCTTACCAGGATATTAAATCGGTTCTGGATGATCCAAAACTAGTACAGGTTGGTGGGCTTGAAGCAAAGAAAGCTTTCGAACGTGAACTCACCTATATTGAATCTCGTTTTCAGGACAAATCATTACTCAAAAGAAATATTAAACACCCCCGTTATGAAACCAAAGGGCTTACCAAGTTTGAAAAATACTATTTAGACTTTTGCAGTCAGGAAGGGTTGTTTCTAAACTTCCATATTCATGATGATCACTGCGAAGCTGCTATAGAGGATCCTGTCTTTATCAGATTAATTACAAAGTTGGATGATAACGATACGTTTTATTACTTTGCAAAGCAGCTCAATCAGATTAAAGAAGACTATGCCGTAGCCAGGTTAAATCTGGTTCAATCACAATACAAACAAAAAGCCTTCGATAACATTAGCAAAAGAACCAGCTATGTATATGCTTTGGACTACTCACAATTTAATCTCTACACCGGTTTGTTGAAATCAGCATTTAAAGACGCATTCAACATATTAGATAAAATCGCAGTGTTTATTAATGACTACTACAAACTTGGGTTCAATGAAAATGATATATATTTCGATTCATTAAGGCGGACTGGAGGAACAGCTTCAATCTGGGAAGAGAAAGGTGTTATTAGAAAAGAAATTCTCAACTCAGAAAACCAAAGCCTGTATGCTCTTTATGACGTTTATCGTGATTTTAAACAAAATCGATATAGAAGAATTCAAGATATCAGGAATGCCCTCACACACAGGAGGTTAATCGTTTTTGACTCGCTAATTACGAGTGTTAACGATAATACAGATAAGCTCAACATTGACTCCGATACTCTTCTTCAGGAAACAGTAGGTCTGACGCGACTAACCAAGGCAGCAATTATTTACCTGATTAATTTTGTAAATACTGAGGAAGAAAAGAAAAAGAAAGCGAATGGAAAGTTAATATTGGATATGCCTGTAGATACTTCTCAGTTTCTGTAAGACTTTTTCGAAATCTTCTTTATGAAATCTAAGTACATCCTGTGAAACAAAAGCTGCTCATATTATGGAGAGCTAGTGGGTCTATTGATAATCTTGCGAGATGACAAAATTAATTGATTAAGAGTTTTAAATTTGGTTTGGTTTATATTTTTTATAGCAGAGTAAACTAAGTTCGCAATCAATATTGAAATTATAATTGCACCAACTATGTCAGATATATGATGGACACCGGCAATCACTCTGGCCAAACCCACAAAGGCTGTTAAAACGAACAATAGACTTCCCAGTTTCTTGTTGAAAACGAACACGCTAGCAGCAATTGTGGCTGTTAGGAGGGTGTGATCTGAAGGAAACCCATTGTCTATGACATGGGGGAAAAGCGGATTAATGCTATCAGCCACAAACGGACGAGGGATCTTAATAAAGAAGCTTAATAGCCTAGATAGTAAAAAAGTTCCTGAGAACACCAAACTACTCAGAAGTAGAAACGGAATTAACACACTTTTCTTCTTCCCTAGATAGAGGGTAAAACCAAAATAGGCAATAAGGCTAACCCAAAATAAATGCTGTGCAAAGAAAATAATAATCTGGTTAAAAATGGTTGTATCAAACACAATTTATTTCCAATCTAAAAAACTAAAACCTTGTCACCCTCTGCCACTAAAGAATACAAGTCCTCAAGCCCTCCGATCGGACAAGTCTCTGTGCTGCCTTGCTCTCTTAATTTCATACAAGTTCCACAGGCAATAATTTTAGATTTGTCTGTTTTAAGAAATGCCTCGATTTGTTCTTTAATATTGAATTTATCGGTCCCGGTCTTTTCGTATTCCACTCCTTCTCCCAATAAAAATATACTTACGTCATCACCCTTTTTTATGGCTAGATTTGCTAATCTTAGTGCATTCCAGTTTGTTTCTGCTTTGTTGGTAGTGAGAATAATCGACAATTTCATTTTAATTTTATCTCCTTTCAGATATCAAATTTTTGCTTTGTACTAATTTAACTACTTCGATCCACCAGGTTGAAGCTATAACAACAGCAAGAATTCCAACCCAGACATGTACAGGAATGGATGTCGTGTGCACAAAGGGATAAAGCGGTTTGAGAAATGTGATGGAAAGTGACAGTAGAATCATTCCAACAAGCCAGAAAGAACCGAAGCGATTTGAGAAAATGCCTTGCTTGAGTAAAGAGAGTTTCTCCTGTTTAAGATTGAGCGCTAACATAATATGTCCCAATAACCAAGTGACGAATGCTGCTGTTTGTGCCAGCACAACATCATTGGTTTGATAATACAGCCAGAGATAGATAATCAATATTCCTACGGCCAATAAAGCACCATTTCTGAGAATTCGTAGAGCTACAGTTTTGCTTAGGAAGTTGGTAATCTTTTGTGGCTCTCTATGCAAAACATCGGGTTCAACAGACTCAGTGACAAAAATAGTCGATGAGGCCAGATCCATTAATAGCTCGGTGAGGATAATCATAATTGGAGCAAAGGGAAAGGGAATCCCGAGAGCAAGAGGAACAATAAAAATTGATAACAGAATAGCCTTGGCAGAAAGATAATAGGTTAATCCTTTTCTGAAGTTATCCAACGCCTTGCGACCCAGCCTAATTGCTTCTGGTAAATGCACATAGTTATCGTCTGTTAAGACTAAGTCTGCCGTTTCCTTGGCCAAATCTGTGCCAATTTCACCCATGGCAATCCCCACACTTCCTGCTTTAAGTGCTGGGGCATCGTTGACTCCGTCACCTATGACGGCAACGGTTTCACCATGTTTTTTCAGAAGAGTAACCAAACGTTTTTTTTGAGAGGGAGAGATACGGGCGAATACTCGTGTTGTTAACAGCTTTTCTGTCAAATCATTGTCGCTCAATGTCTCAATCTCCGATCCCTGCAATACATCACTTTGTAAACCAATTGTTTGCGCGATAGTGCGTGCGGTTGTGGGATGGTCTCCGGTGACGATATAGGTATCAATTCCTGCTCTCCCAAGTTTAGCCAGTGCTTCTTTTACTCCTGGACGAATTGGATCAGATAAAACTGCCAATACTAAAAACTGGGTTTTTTGTAAAGATTGATCGCCATTTTCTTTGTACGCGTACGCAACAACCCTGTTGCCCTTATTGGTTTCTGATTTGAGAGTATCCAGTAGCTGGGTTTTTCTGGTTTCAGACAGATTGGTCGAGCGGATAATCGCTTCCGGCTCACCAGCAAAAGCAAAGATTTTTAACCCTTTCTGTTTATATATCATCGTTCGCCAGGGTTTGTTTTCTGCAAAACCTTCTAAAGAAACATATTCAGCCTCTCTTTCGATTCCCGTTACTATTTCCAAAACCGCTTTATCGGTGGGGTCGTTAGAATATTGAGGGAGGCAGAGTGCAATCTTACCGGACACTTCTTTTGACAACTGCTGTGGTTTAACTTGTTTTCCATCTTCTAAAATAAAGGTATCTGCCTGCATTTTATTTTCGGTAATGGTCCCCGTTTTATCAGTCACGATGACAGTGACTTGCCCAAGGATTTCAACCCCACGCAAACGTTTGACAACTAACTTACTCTTCGCCAAGGCGAAGGAAGCCAAGGCTAGTGACATCGTAATAATGACCGGAGGCTGACCAGGGATCATTAGAAAAGTTAGAGCCAGCCAAGTTAGTACCATTTCCTCAAAGCTCTGTCCCCGAAGAAAACCAACCGTGGGAATGATAATACTGACGACAATGGCCAACACTGCCAGGGTTTTAGCCAGTTTGGTCATGGCATTTTGGATATAGGTTTTTTCTTTTCGTTGCGCTTGAACTTCCGTGGCGATAGTTCCTAACTGGCTTTTTTCTCCTACAGCCATCACAATCCCCGTACCTTCACCAGAAAGTATGGTTGTTCCTGAAAATACAGAGTTCAACCGTTCGGCCAACGGAGTAACTTCTTTTACTGCAGCTCTTGTGTCTTTCTTGACAGGAAGCGACTCACCGGTTAACGAGGCTTCATTTACGATCAAACCAAACGACTCAATGAGCCTTATGTCGGCCGGTACCCTAACACCTTCTGTGAGAATAACAACATCTCCCACGACTACTTCGCCTGTTGGAATTTCCTGATGCTTGCCATCGCGTAGAACTTTCGTGGTCGGCTCGGTCAGTTCTCGCAAACTCGCCATGGTTCTATCGGTTCTAAACTTATTGATAAATTCAACCCCGATATATGCTGCAACTACAAACGCCATAACCAGTGCTTCAACCGGCTTGCCGAATAAAAGTGATATGCCTCCGATAGAAAGAAGCACAATCATCATCGGTTCTTTTACACCCTCAAGAATCAACTCTGCTACGCCAGCAGGTTTAATTTCAGTCAGGGTATTAGCACCGTAGGAAACTTTATTTTCCTTTACCTGGCTACTAGTAAGCCCTCCATCTTTGTTAATATCCAGCGTCTTTATTAATTTGTTGAGTGGTTGAGACCACCAGTTAATTAAGATTTTCATAGTATTTTACTTTCTACTAGTTTTTTGGTAAGTAGTTCCGACTTAATTTTCTGTTTTATTGAGTCTCTTACTTTTCGATAAACAGACATAATTTCTTCATCTGTTCCCTCTGCCTTCGATGGATCAGGAAAGCTCCAATGAGTTCTCTTCTGGGCATTTGGGAAGACGGGGCAACTCTCATTTGCTTGGTCGCAGACTGTGATCACCTCATCAAAATTCTCATGAAAAAATCGATGAAAAGTTTTGGACCTTTGGTGAGAGATATCAATCCCTAATTCTTTCATCACCGCAATAGCTTGCGGACGAACAATGGCCGCCTCTGTTCCAGCTGAGAAGACTTGATATTTATCTTTTCCCAATTCACGCAATAAACCTTCAGCCATTTGAGAGCGAGCTGAGTTGTGGGTACAAAGGAATAAGATTTTTTTCATATTGCTTCTGGTTAAAAGATTATTCATACAGCTCATCGACTAACTCTCTTACTTTCAATTTCGATTCTTCAAGCCTTCTTTTTCCCTCTGAAGTAAGTTTGTAATACTTGCGAACCTTCCCTTCTACAGTTTTATCTTCAGATTTAAGTAAGCGATCTTTTTCTAAGGAGTGCAGGATCGGATAGAGAGTCCCAGGACTTAGCTTGTAGCCATGTCTGCCCAGTTCTTCAATAATCCAAATACCATATATAGCTTCCTTAGAAGCATGGTGAAGAATATGCAGTTTGATAAATCCGCGAAAGAAGTCCTGAGTAAGCATACATTCATGATATCGGAATTCGTTATCTGAAGTCAATACCAGTAACATAAGTAAACACAAATAACCACAAAGTTTATTGCGAACCATTCTTCCCTTTACTAGACTGTAGCTATTAGGAAGTAAAGCCTAACGAAACAATCGGGGCTGTGACTTTTGAATATACGCCAACTATGCGTGTGTTTAGAAGTTGCAGCCCTTTTTAGTTGGTTTCTTAAATAACCAAACCTGAAATAAAAATGAAAACACTTAATCAGAACATACATCCAGCTACTCTTCTCCCTATCGGAGTGATCACTGAAACTACAGCAGGTGCGGCAGTCGATACATTTCTCTCCGGCCGACCAGCCTACGACTCCGGTCTTATAGACATTGCCATCGGAGATCTTGGCGACCAAACCTCCACCAAAGTGAAGATCGAAGAATCAGACTCTTCAACCTTTGCCTCTGGAGTGACTGTAGCCAAAGGTGGAGAGGAAATCACTGTTGCTGAAGATACAGGCTACAAGGTGCAAATTGAACGCAAGAAACGATATCTACGAGCAGTGGTAACCATTACTGCTGGATCAGCACCTTCAGCAGAGGCATATGTCGGAACATTATTGTGGGACGCACAAAGGCCGTTCCCAATTACCTAAGGAAAGCTATGGAACCAAATCAAAACAAACAACCAAACGCGCAAACACAGGATCAAAAACCTGTAGGCAAAGCACCGGAAGCTGGCACATCAGCTCAACCAAATGAGGCTCAAATGTGGGACAAGGTTGATTCGTTATTTACTGTCGCACGCAACACATTTTTTCAAGGCAACTCCACGTTTGTGGAAGTACTCGATAGCTTAATCGCTACATTGCAGGACATGAAGGAAAACGAAGTTCGTCCTCTTGGTGGATTGGGTGCACAAAAGAAAAACATGAAGTTAGAGGACCAGGACAAACCGGAAGAAGAAACTCCGACCAATCCGAATTTATAAAACTATGACAGACAATATTGACGAAAAACTTGATCGAGGCCGAGCAGTTTGGGAAATGACCCAAACCGAAGGCTGGAACATTATCAAAAGCCTGATCGATCAGGAGCTAGAGATTGAAAGTAAGGATTTATTAGACTGTCCGATAGAAGAAGACCTTGAGCATAAACAAATGATCAAGGCATACAGGAAAGTTTTGAGCATGGTCGACAGCGTTATTAAAGAACGAGATGAGACAGCTCAAAACCTGAGGAAGGAATAAACATATGGACGAAGAACAGCTAAAACAAAAAGAACAAGAAGAACTACGAGCCCTACTCGATGCACTAGATGACGGGGAGGATTCCTCTGGTGAAGATCAAAAGAATAAAAATGGTGCCGCACCTGCTGATAAGCCTGATGGTAAGGAAACAAAACCGGAAGCCGATAAAGAAGAAAAGCCAAATGAAGAAGGCTCGGAAGACAACGCCAATAAAGATTCGAAAGATAAGGGCAAAGATAAAGAGAACAAAGATCGCTGGAACGGAAAAAGCCGAGAAGAAGTAATTAAAGAATACGAAACTTTAGAAAGTCGTGTTGCCGCTCTAGAGAACAAAGATCCTGACAAAAAGGACGATGCTGAAAGTGGAAAGCCAAAAGACGATGGAGAAAAACTCGATCTTCCAACAGCAGAAGAACTTCAGAAGATGACCCCCTCTGATTTTGCTAAATGGGTTATATCCCGTATCGATGAAGGTGTCAAAAAGACGATTGATGTTCAAGAGAAAATTCGTGAGTCGGTCAGAAAAGAAATCGCTGAAGCCAAGAAAGAACATCCGCTTCAGGATCCTGACTACCGCAAGATGGTGCAAACCATTATGGATGCTGCCAGTGCCAAAGGCACGACAGTCTCCTTAAAAGAAGCATGTGTACAGGTAGATGCTTTTCTCGGCAAGCATAAAGCAAAAGATGATGCCGACACTAAAGATGAGTCTGAAGAATTATCAGATGAAGAAAAGAGCCGACTTAAAAAAGCAAAGGCTCAAGTTGAGAGTGGAGCGGGCGCTCCGACTCAGCCCGATGGCTCGGATGCCGAGACAAAACGCATCCAGAAAGCCCTCGCCGGAAGCGGGTCAAAAAGCCCCTTAGGAGGGTTAGGAATCTAACCTCCTGCGTTATTAAAAAGAAGGGAGGTGAAAAAATATTATGCCAGCATCAGCAACAGGAATCAGAGGTTCAGGTAACTTAGGGGCAACCCGTAAGTATGACGTGTCGGACGTTGTATCGCTATTGGATGTCAACCGATATCCATTAATGGCGATATTAACTAACGCTGGTAAGGATCCAGCGACCGGCGAGGGTGAAGCTTTAAAGAAGAAAGAAAGCACAGACCCAGAGTTTAAGTGGTTTGAAGACGAGTTTGGGAAAAGACAGCTTACAGGTTCTAACACGGTTGATCCGGACGGTGGTAACTTAACCATCACAGGACAAGCTCAGTATCTTCAGGTAGGCGATATTATTTTGGTGTCCGCTCAAAAGTGGATATTCCAAGTAACAGCTATTGTCGACGGAGATACGGTGACAGTTGGTCCAGAACTTGGTGGAGCAACAGGCTCGGCTGCATCAGCAGTTGGAGACGTCTGGCTCATTGGTAATGCCAATGAGGAAGGCGCAGGTTTACGAGACATCAAATCTACAACCATTGCCGAAGTATCAAACTACTGTCAAATCTTCAGAACTCCGGTAGGTATCACTGAAACTGCTAAGAACACTCAAGGATGGGTCAAGGAAAATGACTTTGATTATCAAAGGCGCAAAAAAGGTATTGAACATTATCTTGATATCGAACGCACGTTTATCTTTGGTAAAAAAGGTCTTATCACGTCGGGTACTCACCCAAAGCGGTTTACGAATGGAATTCTAGGAAGAATTGCTACATACGCTACAGCTAACGTTGACACAGAATCAGAATTCGACGCATGGCTTGAAAGTCTCTTTGCACACGGTAATACCGAAAAGTATCTCTTTGCTTCAGCCGCAGTCGTTTCGATGATCAACGGTTGGGCTAAAGGGAAGCTGCAAGTAGTCAATCCGACTAAAGCATATGGCTTGAGAATCGTAACGTACGATTCACCACACGGCACACTGCACATCATTAAGCATCCACTCTTGATCGGGTCCACTTACGGAAACTATGCCGTAGGACTTGATATGGAAGCCCTAACGTACCGCCATCTCACAAATCGTGACACTAAACTTTTGACTAATCGTCAAAACCCAGGTGAAGACAGTCAGGTCGACGAGTATTTGACCGAATGTGGATTGCAAATGGAACAAGAAAAACGCCACGCCATTATGAGCATCGGCGCTCTCTAACCCTAAGCACATTACTGAAATCTATGAATACAAACGACGAACAACGAAAGTCACTACACACTTTCTTACTCAGTGTAGTCGCCTAAGAAGGGGTGAGCGTTATCACCCCTTCAACCCAATCTGAGGTTATTAATTAAATCAGAAACAAAAGAAAGCGAGGTGAAAAATATGACTGAAAGAACAGCAAAATCATTAGATGAAATGTCGATGGCAGAGCTTTGGAGCGTTGCCAAGTTATTGGGTGTCTCAAAAGACGGCAAAAGAGATGAGTTAGTTGCTCGTATCAAGCAAGCTCAGGATCAAGAAGGTAGTGATGGATCAACTCTAACACAAGCACAACAGCCCAAAACAACCAAATCAACGGCAACTAAAGAAGTGGTGTATATCTCCCGCTATTACGAACTCAGGTTGGTAATGTCACCCTCTTACTTAAAAGAGATCGGAGGCAAGGTCCTGATTATTCGAGGAACCTACATCCAATTCCACGAGGGTATTTATAAAACCAGTAAACCTGATGAGATCGAGTATCTCGATGCTCATCCCAACTTCGGTAGTGTGTTTAGAAAAGTTGAAACAGCCGATGTGAGAGGTGGAAAAAGCGTGGATCAGATATATCAAGATAAGTTTAAAACTCTTGAGGAACGCGAGAAAGAACTAGCAACTAGAGAAGCTGCACTTCGAAAAAAAGAAGTGGAGCTGAATGGCTCAGAAGAAGGAGCTAGTCAACCAAAAGCAGTAACTGGAGTTAGAAGTACGGCTGAGCAGCCGAAGTTTTAAACAGAAAAATATGTCAACAGATAGTCGACCGACATTTACTACGGCTCAGGTAACTCTGACCGATGCTGATACCTGGTATCCGTTACCAAATATCAAAGTTGGTGAGGGCTGTGAAGTCGTTATTAAAAGCAGCTCAGACAACACTGCGCCTGTAAACGTGGCTCATAACGACGATGACAGCAAGGCTACTCCTTTTATTTTGGATAACGCAGGAGACAGTATCTCACTGCGCATTAAAGGAACTGAACAAATTGTGGTTAGCTCAGGCGTAGCTGGACAAGTTGTCGAACTTATAACTGAAAAGTAAATCTATGGCTAAATACAGAGGTGCAACATCATCAACAAAACTAAAAATGCTCGACTGGCAGGATTCTGTCTTTGATAAGGATTTGAATACACCGCTAGGAAGTCCTGCTGAAGGTGATCGGTATATTGTCGCTGCTTCAGCAAGTGATGCATGGGCAAGTCAGGAAGGCAAGATTGCTGAATATAACGGTTCCACTTGGAAATTCACCACACCCAACGAAGGCTTTGCTTGTTGGATTGAAGATGAAAACAAAATTTACGCTTTTAATGGTTCAGCCTGGATAGCCATCGACCCTACAGGCGCGGCTTCAGCAGCGATCGCATCTCACGAAAGTTCATACGACCATACCAACTTACCTGCTAACGATGAAAAAGATGCACTTGCCGGCACCGATGCCCCATCAGGTGCGAATCCCTACGCCACGAAGGGTTATTCGGACCAAAAACTTGAACGAACAATAATGACAAAACTTAAAGTTTTAAGAGGTAGTGATGATGGTGAAGAAGATTACGACACCAGTTGGTATCCGAATGGCTTCGGCTCTAATCAAATTTCAGCTGGGAATGATAACACTGGAAGTTGCGATGTAGGGCTTCGTTTCTTACGAGCATTTATTCCCAATAACGCAAAGATCACTAATGCTGTTCTCAGAGTAAGAGCAGCTGTTAACTCAACAAAAAGACCAACCCTAAAAGTAAAAGGGATTTTACAGGCCGGTCCCAATACCTTCGCGGGAGACGGCAGTGACCGTCCATCAACTAGGACAAAAACCACAGCTGCAGTTGATTGGGATATTGCAGAAGATTGGGTGCTTAACACTTGGTATCAGACTCCAAATATAGCCTCAGTCATTAATGAGCTTATCCAACAAGCGGAATTCACAGGTAAAGCACTCGCTCTCACCATTGAGGACGATGGTAGTCCTGCAAATCAATACGAAAACATTTGGGATTTCAACAGTGGAGCAGCTAACGCTGCCGAACTGATCTTAACCATAGAACCAAATGTTCCCTAATTAAAGAAAAAGGAGGTGAAAACCATGCAAGAAAGCGATGTCGCACTACTAGAACAAATTATTAAAGCCATAGTTGAAAAACCAGAAAAGGTTGTAATCAGTCGTAAGGTTGACGAAATGGGAGTTTTGTTAACTGTTCGATTGGACGATAAAGATGCCGGAGCCCTAATAGGGAGAGGTGGCGAAACAATTGCTGCAGTCCGAAGAATTATGAAACTTGTCGGAATAAGAGCGAACGCCAGAATCAACATCAAACTAGATGTTCCCCACAGGAGCAAAAACGCCTATGACAAACCAAGTATTGAAAGTCAAAGCAACAATCCAAGAGAACTCTGATGACGGCAAAGAAGCTGGATCTACTACTTGGAATAAAGATGGTAATGTCTCGAGCGTTATAACTTTGGGTAACTTCTCAGGAGTTCAAACTGGAGCCTTTAGATTTCGTGCGATTGATATCCCTAAATTTTCTAAGGTCCTACTAGCGAGACTTCGCTTGAGACCTGCTTTTACTGATGATACGGATTTCACCACAAACTTAAAAATCCAAGGAGTTAAAGAGCCAGACCCCTCTCCATTTAAATCCGATGGTTCAAATCGACCATCGACTCGAGCTAAAACCACAAACGCTGTTGATTGGGACATCATTAAAAAATGGGAAGTCCATGAGTGGGTTCAAACACCAAACTTGAATCTAGTCGTAGAAGAACTCCTCGCTCAAAACGGCTGGAAGCCAGGTAGCGCAATGGTTTTTATTATCACCGATGATGGAAGTCCTGCTGAGAACTCCAAAACTTGTTACGACAGTAGTAAAGGTGAGGGTTACGAAGCAGAGCTCGAAATTTATTACCTTCCGCAAGGGCTACATGAACAAATAACTATTGGATTAATCCAAGGAAATGACCGTGATGGTGAAGAAGATTATGACGCGACTTGGTACCCTAGTGGATTTCAAAACAACATCACAACCTTTGGTGATGATGGCAGTAACGATCCAAATGAATCGGCAAATGATTTAGGTCTCATCTTCAGTCCGGTGAACATTCCACCTGGCGCAGAAATTATCTCAGCCAAAATACTTGTCACCTCTTCTCAGCAAAACAATGGTATGCCAAACCTACTGATTAAAGGTATTGCCGAAGATGAGGCAACCGTCTTTGCTTCCAATGGTTCAAATCGTCCCTCTCTACGAAACAAAACCAACGCCAAGATTCAGTGGAACTTGGGACATGCAGAGGCTGGTGTCCTCATTGGTGACCACTGGAGTGCAGAAAGTGTCTATGAGAGCCCTGAAATAAAAGAGATCATTCAAGAAATTGTGGATCGCCCAGGTTTTACCTCAAGCAAAATAGGCATTGTTATAGAGAACTATGAATCAGGTCATGGAAGTGTAAAAAAGATTTGGGACTATAACCAAGACTCAGGAAAATACGCGCCTCGGTTAGTTATCGCATGGACTCGAGAACGAAGGGTAACCACACGAGACAAGGATACCGAAGTCTATAACAAGGCTAACTACCCCGAATTTATCATTGTCCATCATTCCGCCACCCCTCGAGATAATACCCGCTTTGAAACGATTAAGAGAGCTCACATAGGCTTTGGTTGGGACGATATCGGATACCACAAGTGGATAGCTGGTGAACTTGACGGTGATGGGGTCTTGATTCTGGGAAGAAAAGACAACGTCATAGGAGCACATTGTGACAGCAACAAGATGAACTATCGATCTTTGGGCGTAGTGCTCTGTGGCAACTTTCATAACAGTGAAACTCCTACTTCGGCTCAGTTAACAACATTGCAAAAAGCTTTGGATGATTTACGCCTTGAAAGAAGTATTCCAAAGGAACGAGTTTTGGGACACGGAGAAGTTCCTGAGTCGGCAACAGACTGTCCGGGCAATGCGTTATTACCTTACGTCCAACGGTACAGGAGAACCGGAAAACTCCAATAATTATGCAATTACAAGAATTTAGACAAGACTTAAACGCAAGGATGACAGCCTCCAAAGTGAGTGGTTTTTGGAAGGATGCCGATAAGGATCGCTGGCTTAATAAAGCAATTGTGCGGGCTTGTAACTACGCCCGCTGGAAATTCTTAAGTAAGCACGCCACACAACTCACTGAGCTAAACCCTGATGGTTCGGGAAAAGAATCCTATTTCCTCCCTTTCGATTTTAAGCCTGGTGGAATGGTTTTTCTCTCTGTAGATGGTGAGGAGTACCACAAAGCAATGGAAAACCAATATTTGAGTCGAAAGTCTGACAACAAAATCGCTCCCACCTTTC
>Ga0209431_10000196_pt1 | contig 47794 bp, 45 predicted proteins | sample RifCSP13_3_FD_184021 | JGI IMG/M metagenome (GOLD analysis project Ga0209431, IMG submission 184021) | Soil microbial communities from Rifle, Colorado - Rifle CSP2_sed 13_3 (SPAdes) (version 2) | ecosystem: Environmental > Terrestrial > Deep subsurface > Rock core/Sediment | place: Rifle... | reverse complement strand
GCTGGTCGAGTACGTGGGGGAGATCGGGGAGGCAGAGAAAGATGAGTTTTTGGGGAATGCCTATGCGCTCCTCTTTCCCATTGACTGGCCGGAACCCTTCGGGTTGGTGATGATTGAAGCCATGGCCTGTGGGACGCCCATCATTGCGTGCCGTCGGGGATCTGTCTCCGAAGTGATGGAGGAGGGCGTTACGGGCTTTATCTGCGACAGCGTCGAGGAGGCCGTCCGGGCGGTGGAGCGGATTGCGAGCCTGAGCCGGAAGCATTGTCGGAAGGCTTTTGAGAAACGGTTCACGGTAAGGCAAATGGCGCAAGGGTACCTGGCCATTTACCACCGGCTACTCGGGCGGGCGGTACGGTTTGCCGCCTGAGACGGATTCGAGGAACCATGGAAGATGTCATTCGCATCAGAAATCAGTTTTATATTCTGGCGACCTCTCCCCTTGCGGACGGTCGGACACGTGTTCTGAAAGACGGAGAGACCTTCGCTGTTTTCGACCGCTACGGGGACATCCAGCCGACAGGCCTGGGGGAACAAGGACTGTATCATGAGGGGACCCGATTCCTGAGCCGCCTCGAGGTGCGGCTTGAGGGGCAACGCCCACTGCTGTTAAGCTCAACGGTCAAGGACGACAACACCTTCCTCGCGGTGGATCTGACTAACCCGGATATTTCCCTCGATGGCCAGGTGGTGCTGCCTCGGAACAGTGTGCACGTCTTCCGGTCGAAACTGGTGTGGCAGGGCTGTTGCTACGAGCGCTTCCGGTTTCATAACTTTGCCCCCTGTCCTATAGAGATCTCTTTCGCCTTGCGATTAGCAGCAGATTTTGCCGACATATTCGAGGTGCGAGGCGTCAAGCGAGCCCGGCGAGGCACTCTCCTCCCCCCCGAGGTGGAAGATGGGGGCTTAATCCTTGCTTATCGGGGGCTGGATGGCGTCCTCCGTCGGACCTGCCTGCGATTCTTCCCCGACCCGGAAACCCTCACCAACTCCGAGGTTACCTGGACAATCCGAATAGCTCCGCGGGGTGAGGCCATGGTTTTCCTCACGGTGTCCTGCGAGAACGCACCCCCTGGTCCCGCCATCTGGACCTACGATCAAGCGGCCATGATGGCGACCGAGGCCTTGCGTCAGGCCAGCTCCAAGATCTGTGGTATCTATACCCCCAACGAGCAGCTTAACGACCTGGTGAATCGTTCGCTCGCGGATCTCCACATGATGGTCACGAACACCCCTGACGGCCCCTTCCCCTATGCCGGGGTCCCCTGGTTCTCGACGCCCTTTGGGCGGGATGGACTCATCACTGCCCTGCAATGTCTGTGGGTGAATCCAGTGATTGCCCGCGGGGTCTTGGCCTTCCTGGCCTCTACCCAAGCCAAGGAGGCCATTCCTGAGCGCGATGCCGAACCCGGCAAGATCGTCCACGAGATCCGTGGAGGGGAGATGGCCGCGCTTGGCGAGATTCCCTTCGGGCGCTACTACGGCAGTGTCGACGCCACCCCCCTCTTTGTCGTCCTGGCCGGAGCGTACCACGACCTCACCGGAGAGCTGGCCTTTATTCAAGCTCTCTGGCCTGCTATCGAGAAGGCCCTCGACTGGATTGATCGCTGGGGCGACATTGACGGAGACGGTTTCGTGGAATACTCGCGGCGGTCTCCTCATGGCCTGACCCACCAGGGTTGGAAGGACTCTGAAGACGCCGTATTCCACGCCGATGGCACAGTGGCGAAAGGTCCCATCGCCCTCTGCGAGGTGCAGGCATACGTCTATGCCGCTAAGACGGCGGCGGCCGCACTGGCCCATCGTCTCGGCAACACCGCATTGGCCGAGAGGCTCCAGGGCGAAGCCAGGACCCTCCAAGGACGATTCGAGGAGGCCTTCTGGTGTGAGGACCTTGGGACGTATGCCCTGGCGCTCGACGGCGACAAACGCCCCTGTCGGGTCAAATCCTCGAACGCGGGGCAGTGTCTGTTCTCCGGCATCGTCGCCCCAGAGCGAGCCCGTCGAGTGGCCGAGACATTGCTCCAGAACGACTCCTTTAGCGGCTGGGGGGTGAGGACTCTGGCTGCCTCCGAAGTCCGCTACAATCCCATGTCCTATCACAACGGCTCCGTCTGGCCCCACGACAACAGCCTGATTGCCCTTGGGCTTGCGCGTTACGGGTTGACTGAGCCGCTCCTCCGCATTTTTACGGGGCTCCTCGATGTCAGCCTGTTCACGGAGCTTCATCGACTGCCGGAGCTTTTCTGCGGCTTTCACCGCCGCCCCGGAGAAGGTCCCACCCTGTATCCGGTAGCCTGTGCGCCCCAGTCCTGGGCCTCCGGATCGGTGTTCCTCCTCCTCCAAGCCTGTCTCGGGCTCTGTTTCAACGCCGCAGAGCAGGAAATCCGCTTCTCCCGTCCTGTGCTCCCCGCATTCCTCGAGACGGTTGAGCTGAAGGGGCTCCGAATAAATGGAGGCTCGCTCGACTTGCTGCTGCGCCGCCATGCGCAGGACGTCGGGATCGAGATCGTTCGGAAAGAGGGAGAGGTCCGGGTGACGATGGTGAAGTAATCACGCTGACCTTACATTGGGCCGGCGGGGGCACGCTGCTCTTAACGCAAAGCGCCATTTCTCTTTGACAGCCCCGAACCTGTTTGTTATCCTAAACCACCTTGTGAGGAGCGAGGAGGAGGTGCAGCGGTCCGCGGCGACCGCGCAGCCTCCAGGGAGAAGTCGGACACTCCCGAAGACGCCGGGGGGGCCTGGACGGGTCGGAGATCTTGGAAGCATCGAGCAGCCAGGCGGAGGAGCGGTGACAGAGGAGCAAGTCCTCATCAAGAAGTACAGCAACCGCAAGCTCTACGATCTCAACCGGAGTCGGTATGTCACCCTGGAGGAGATCGCGGAAATGATCCGCCAGGGGCGCCAGGTCAAGATCGTGGATGCGGACAGCCAGGAAGACCTGACCAACATCACGTTGGTCCAGATCCTCCTGGAAGAGGAGAAGCGGCGGAACCTGTTGCCGGTGGCGTTCCTCCACCGCTTGATCAAGTACGGCGAGATGTACCAGGATGTCTTCCGGCAGTACCTCTCCTCGAGTCTGGAGGGGATGCTCTCCATGCAGCGGGAAGCCAAAAAGGGGATGGAGCAGTGGACAAAGTTGGGAGGCCTGGATGAGATGGCGCCCAGCGGCGAGCCCGCCATCCGCGAAAACCCGGCGAACGTGAAAGCGGAACTCGACTCTCTGAAAGAGAAGCTCACGGAGTTGGAGAAGAAGCTGGGATTGTAGTCGTCGCCCTCCCATTCTTCTGACATTCCCGGCGTTTTTCCATTGGCACGGGTGCCGTGCAGTCAGCCACCTCCACCCCGTTTCGGCGCGGCAGGCGAGAAGCGGCGCTGTGGACACCAGAGTGAATATCGCATAGTGTCCATCGACGACATAGCGAATGGCGATGTCGTATGGATGGCTTGAGGGGGAGGCAGCGAATGGACGAGAAGCGGGAACGGGAACGGGCAAGGGATCTGGCTATCACACAGATCGAGAAGCTCTACGGCAAAGGGTCGATCATGCGTCTGGGGGGAGCCGGCGTCCTGGAGCCGATCTCTGCGATTCCCACAGGCGCGCTGGAACTGGATCATGCCCTCGGGATCGGCGGGGTGCCTCGCGGACGGGTGATCGAGATCTTCGGCCCGGAGTCCTCAGGCAAGACCACGTTGGCCCTCCACATCATTGCCGAGGCACAGCGGCTTGGCGGGGCGGCTGCCTTCGTCGACGCGGAACACGCCCTGGACCCGCGATACGCAGGGGCGCTGGGGGTCAGCATCGACGATCTGCTCATCTCGCAGCCGGACACGGGCGAGCAGGCCCTGGACATCACCGAGATCCTGGTGCGTAGTGGGGCGGTGGATGTCGTGGTGATCGACTCGGTGGCCGCCCTGGTCCCGCGCGCGGAGATCGAGGGGGAGATGGGCGAACCGACTATGGGACTCCAGGCCCGTCTCATGTCTCAGGCCCTCCGCAAGTTGACGGCGGCGATCTCAAAATCCAAGACGTGCGTGGTCTTTATTAATCAAATTCGAGAAAAGATCGGTGTCATGTTCGGCAACCCCGAGACGACCTCGGGCGGCCGGGCGCTCAAATTCTACGCCTCCGTCCGACTCGATATCCGGAAGATCGCGTCTATCAAAGACGGAGAGACGGTGATCGGGAATCGGGTGCGCGTGAAGGTGGTGAAGAACAAGATCGCGCCCCCCTTCCGCGAATCCGAATTCGACATCATCTTCGGCGAGGGCATCTCCCGCACGTCGAGCCTCCTCGATCTGGGGGTGGTCCACAAGGTGATCGAAAAGAGCGGTGCCTGGTACTCCTACGGGGGAGACCGGATCGGTCAGGGGCGCGAAAACGCGAAGCGATTCTTGCACGAAAACCCGGCCATTCTCAACGACATCGAGAAAAAGCTCCGGGCCCTCCTGGGCATAGACGGCGCCCAGAAGACCGCAGATTAAGCAAATTAAGCAGATCTTACCTGCACCCACCGTTCCACCCTCCCGGGTGGAAAGGGGCCCTTCCGCAACGCCTCTCCGGCACAGAAAATGCATGGATGGAGCTTCGCACACGCCAACCCCGGAGGTGCCATGGATCTCGCAGAACTCCTGAAAATCGCTGTTGAGCGGAAGGCCTCGGACCTCCACATCAAGGTCGGAGGCCCGCCGGTCATTCGGATCGACAACCGCCTGGTCCCGCTGACCGAGAAACCCCGGATCAGCCAGGAGGACGCGGTCCGGATGATCTTCTCCGTGATGAACGAGAGCCAGCGAGAGCACTTCAAGCAGAAGCGCGAGATCGACATGGCGCATAGCGTCCCCGGCCTGGGCCGCTTCCGGGTCAACATCTTCCAGCAGCGCTCCACCATCGGGATGGTCATGCGCGTCATCCCGATAAAGATCCAGACCATCGAGGAACTGAATCTCCCGCCCGTCGTGGAGAAGCTCGCCATGGAGTCGCGGGGATTGATCCTGGTCACCGGGGCGACCGGGACCGGGAAGACGACCACCCTGGCAAGCATGGTCGAGCATATGAACACGCACCGGAGCTCGCATATCATCACCATCGAGGACCCCATCGAATACCTGATCCGGGACAAGAAATCGCTGGTCAACCAACGGGAAGTGGGGACCGACACCGACTCCTTTGCCGAAGCGCTCCGGAGCGCCATGCGGCAGGATCCCGATATCATCCTAGTGGGGGAGATGCGGGACTACGAAACCATCTCCACCGCCATCCTGGCGGCCGAGACGGGGCATCTGGTCCTGAGCACCCTCCATACGGTCGACGCCACGGAGACGATCAACCGGATCATCTCGGTCTACCCGCCGTATCAGCAGCGACAGGTCCGCCTCCAGCTTGCGTCACTGCTCAAAGGCATCATCTCCATGCGGCTGGTCCCGCGGGCCGATGGGCGAGGACGGGTTCCGGCTGCCGAGATCATGGTGGTGACGCAGACCATCCGGGAATGCGTCGTCGATCCGGACAAGACCCGAAAGATCCCCGACTTCATCGCCGCCGGCCAGAGCCAGTACGGTATGCAGACCTTTGATCAATCCCTGATGGTCCTCTACAAGCGTAGCCTTATCACGTACGAAGAGGCCCTGCTCTGGGCCTCCAACCCCGACGATTTCGCCCTCAGGGTTCGGGGGATCGAAGCGAGTTCGGAGCGAGCCACGCGCGCCCCAGAGGATGAGCACGCCAAGGTCACCGGACTGGAGCGCCTGGCCGGCTAACCCTCACCCCTTCCCTCTCCCTCATTCGCGATCCCCGTTCCTTGACAACACGATTCCCATGCCCTACCATAACATACTGTAATTCCTGTAACCATCAGGGGGCGGAGGATGCCGAAACTGAGCGGAGCGGAGGTCCGGGAGGCCTTCCTCACCTATTTCGCCTCGCGGGGACACACCGTCGTTCCCAGCTCCTCCCTGGTTCCCAGGGCGGACCCCACCCTCCTTTTCACCAACGCCGGAATGGTCCAGTTCAAGGATAGTTTCCTCGGACGGGAGCGGCGCGGCTACACCAGGGCAACCTCGTGCCAGAAGTGCGTCCGGGCCGGTGGAAAGCACAACGATCTGGAGAACGTCGGGAAGACGGCCAGGCACCACACCTTCTTCGAGATGCTCGGCAACTTCTCGTTTGGCGACTACTTCAAAGAGGGCGCCATCGCCTACGCCTGGGAGTGGTTCACGGTGGACCTCGGTCTGCCGCCCGAGCGGTTGTGGGCGACGATCTACACCGATGACGACGAGGCATTCCGGTTGTGGCAGACAATCGCCGGCCTTCCACCCGAGCGCATCGTCCGGTTGGGGGAGAAGGACAACTTCTGGGCCATGGGCGATACCGGCCCCTGCGGGCCGTGCTCCGAGATCGTGATCGATCAAGGGTCCGCAGTCGGGTGCGGCCGCCCGAACTGCAGTGTCGAGTGCGACTGCGACCGATACCTCGAGCTGTGGAACCTGGTCTTCATGCAGTTCAACCGGGACGCCAGCGGAACGCTCACCCCGCTGCCGAAGCCGAGTATCGACACCGGGGCAGGCCTCGAGCGGATCACCGCGGTGGTCCAGGGAGTATCCAGCAACTTCGATACGGATCTCCTGCGCCCCCTCATCAGTGGTGTGGAGGAGCTCAGCGGCCGGTCCTACGGCGCCAAGGAACGGGATGATATCTCCATGCGGGTCATCGCCGATCACACACGCGCGGTCGCCTTCCTGCAAGGCGACGGCGTCTACCCGAGCAATGAAGGGCGCGGATACGTGCTGCGCCGCATCGTCCGGCGGGCCCTGCGCCACGGGAAACTCCTGGGCCTCGAAGGACCCTTCCTGGCACGGATGACGGGACGTGTGGTCGACCTCATGAAGGAACAGTACCCGGAGCTTCAGCAGAGCCGCGACCGGGTGGCGCGCGAGACGCTTGCGGAGGAAGAGCGCTTCGGCCACACCCTGCGGATGGCCATCCCACGCCTCGAGGAGGCCATCGCGGAGGCCAAGGCGGTTCGCGGCGAACACCGTCTGGGCGGCGAGATTCTCTTCAAGCTCTACGATACCTACGGTCTGCCCCGCGACATCGTCGATGAGATTGCCAGCGAACACGGGATCCGGTGCGCCTGGGAGGACTTCGAAAAAGAGCTCGAGCAGCAGCGGGACCGGGCGCGCCTCCATGCGGCCGCCTGGTTCAAGGGGGCCGAGATTTCCCCCATCGTGCAGGATCTGGCGCTGTCCACCCCGACCTCCTTCGTGGGGTATGACCAGTCGAGAGTCGAAGCCGAGGTGATCGCCATCGTGAAGGCGGGACAGCTGGGCGAGGCCATCACCCAGGGCGAGGAGGCGGAAATCATCCTGGACCGCACCCCCTTCTACGCCGAGGCAGGAGGGCAGGTGGCCGATCTCGGTGTCCTGGAGGGAACGCAGGGCGTGGCGGAGATTGTGGACGTCCAACGGCCACTGCCGACCGTCACGGTCCACCGGGTCAGGCTTCTCCGGGGAATGATTCGCAAGGGGGAGCGCGTGCTGGCCGCCATCGATGAGGGACGCCGGGGGTTGATTCTCAAGAACCACACGGCCACGCACCTGCTTCATGAGGCCCTGCACCGGGTCCTCGGCGATCATGTCCGGCAGGAGGGTTCCCTCGTTGCCCCCGACCGCCTCCGGTTCGACTTTCGCCACTTCGGGCCGCTCACCACCCCCGAGATCGCCCGCCTCGAACGGATGGTCAACGAAGAGCTCTGGCGGAACCTCCCGGTGATGATCGAGGACGGGGTTCTCTACGAAGAGGCCCTCGCCCGGGGTGCCAAGGCGTTCTTCGCCGACAAGTATGCGGATCGGGTCCGGGTCGTTGCGGTGCCCGGCTTCGGGCTCGAACTGTGTGGAGGCACCCATGTCCGGGCTATCGGGGAGATCGGGGTGTTCAAGATCGGCAGTGAGGGCAGTGTGGCGGCCGGCACACGCCGCATCGAGGCGTACACCGGCCCCGGGGCCTACGACTACCTGCTGAAGGAGGAGGCGGCCCTTCAGGAATCGGCCGAGGCGCTCAAGACCCGACCGCTCGACCTGCCGGAGAAGGTGGACAGGCTGAACCGGCGTGGGGAGGAGCTGGAGCATGAGATCCAGCGACTGCGTAGCCGTCTTGCGGCGACGGCAGTCGAAGAGTTGCTGAAGCGAGTCGAGACGGTTGAGGGACTGCGCGTCATCTCCGGACGGGTCGAGCACTACGACCAGAAGGGGCTTCGTGACCTGGTAGACCGGCTCCGCGCCAAGCTTGGCACGGGCGTGGTGGTTCTGGGCACCCTCATCGATAATCGGGTTGGATGGGTGGCCGGGGTCACGGGTGACATCGTGCCGCGGGTCCATGCCGGCCAGCTTGTTCGAGAATTAGCGCGGATGACCGGAGGGGAGGGGGGCGGTCGGGCCGACCTGGCCGAGGCGGGAGGGAAGGACCCCTCCAGACTCGACCACGCCCTCGCTCAAGTTCCGAGTCTCATCCGGCGGCTGCTCAGCCATTAGGGGCGCTTGAAATACGAGCGACGGCGTGGTATACAGGGTGTCCCGGAGGTTGCAATCGCTTGGGTGTTGGGGGACAAGGAAGGACGTTCGCCATAGCCTCCGAGGGGTGGCCCTTCATCCTTCCCCTGCTGGGAGGCGCACTGGTCCTCTGGACATTAGGCCTTCAAGGGGCCGGCCTCTTCCTGGTCCTCCTCGCCGGAGCGGTGTGCTTCTTCTTTCGGGACCCAGAGCGGCTCCCCCCCGGCGAGACCGGGGCGATTCTGGCCCCCGCTGATGGACGGGTCGTTCGGATCGGGCCACCCGTGGACGGACGACGGGGGACCGAGATCAGCATTTTTCTCTCCCTCTTCGATGTCCACATCAACCGCGCTCCGTGCGCCGGCCGGATCGCGGAGGTGGTTGCCAGCCGGGGGAGGTTCAAGGTGGCGTGGAAGGCCGAGGCCTCGCAGGTGAACGCCCGGACCCTGATTCACCTCCGGGGAGATATCGGGGACATCTTCGTGCGACAGGTGGCTGGCATCTTGGCTCGGCAGATCGTCACGTGGGTTCGACCCGGGCAAGAAGTGCGGGCAGGAGAACGGATCGGCATGATCCGTTTCGGCTCCCGGGTGGATCTGCTTCTGCCCGAGGGGGTGCGTCCGCGCGTGCGGATCGGGGAGCACGTGCGAGGCGGTGAAAGCATCATTGGGGTGGTCTCATGAAGCGGGAAGGGCGGCGCCGCGGGGTCTACATCCTGCCGAGCATCCTGACCATCGGGAATCTCTTCTGCGGATTCTACGCCATTATCGCGGTCTCTAAGCACGACTACTCCAAGGCGGCGTTAGCCATCATGATCGCGCTCGTGGTCGATTTCCTGGATGGGGCGGTCGCACGGATCGCAAAGGCCACCAGCGATTTCGGGGTGGAGCTGGACTCGTTGGCCGACCTGGTCTCGTTTGGGGTCGCCCCCGGGATGCTGGCCTACGTGTTCGCCATGCGGCCCTTCGGGCGCCTCGGATGGCTGGCGGCCTTCCTCTTTGCGGCGTGCGGGGCGCTCCGCCTGGCCCGGTTTAACGTGCAGACCAGGAAGCTCGACAAACGCCACTTCGTGGGGCTCCCCATCCCCGCAGCGGCAGGCATCATCGCCTCGACCGTCCTCTTTCTCGGCGATGAGCCCTCGCTCAAGATCCTCGAGGTGCAGGTCCTTTCGGCGGAGGTCACCTCGGCCCTCATCGTGGTTTTGGTCGCGGCCACTGCCTTTCTCATGGTGAGCAAGGTCCGGTACCGCTCCCTGAAAGAGATTGACATTGCCCGACGGCGTCCCTTCACGATTCTCGTCAGCCTGCTCCTGGCCATGCTGATCATCGCCGCGGAGCCGAGCCTCCTCCTCTTCGGCCTTTTCTTCCTCTATGCCCTCTCCGGTTTCCTCCGCTACCTCCCCTTCGGGCGCAGGCGCGTCCTCCTCGGTGAAGAGCTCGAGCTTACGCCGGGGGAGCCTCGCTCCCCGTGAGGGAGGGTTCCCCCGGCGTGGACAGCACTCATTCTCATTCGTCGATGGATCGGACAGACCCCCAGGGTCATCGTGTCCGCACGGTGATGTCGTAGTGGCATGACGAGAGGAGAAAGCGATGGCGACGCGGATTTTGATCTTTGACACCACGTTACGCGACGGAGAGCAGTCTCCCGGGTACAGCATGAATACGCGGGAGAAGCTGGAGCTGGCCCGCCAGCTGGCCCGACTGCGCGTCGATGTCATCGAGGCAGGGTTCCCTATCGCCTCACCGGATGACTTCGAAGCCGTCAAGGTCGTCTCCCAGAATATTCGGGAGGGGATCACGGTTGCCGGCCTGTGCCGCACCCGGGACCAGGACATCGACCGGGCCTGGGAGGCCCTGCAGCACGCGGAGCGGCCCCGGATCCATACCTTCATCGCCACCTCGGACATCCACATGCAGTACAAGCTGAAGATGAGCCGGGAGGAGGTGATGGAGGCGGCGGTCCGGGCCGTGCGGCGGGCCCGCGGTTACACGGACGATGTGGAGTTCTCGTGTGAAGATGCCTGCCGGACGGATCCGGACTTTCTCTGTCAGATGGTCGATGCGGCCATCAAGGCCGGGGCGACGACCATCAACATTCCGGATACGGTGGGATACGCCATGCCGTGGGAGTATGGGGAGCGGATTTGCACCCTCATGAAGCGCGTCCCCAACATCGACACGGTGATCGTGAGTGCCCACTGCCATAATGACCTGGGCCTGGCCGTTTCAAATTCCCTGGAGGGGATTCGGCAAGGGGTGCGACAGGTGGAGTGCACCATCAACGGCATCGGGGAGCGAGCGGGAAACGCCTCGCTCGAAGAGATCGTGATGACCATCCGGACCCGGCGCGACCTCTTGAATGTGGAGACGGGGGTGAACACCGAGGAGATCTACAAGACCTCGAAGCTGCTCACCACCATCACGGGCGTTCCGGTCCAGCCGAATAAGGCCATTGTCGGGGCCAACGCCTTTGCCCATGAGGCCGGCATTCACCAGCACGGGATGCTCTCGCACGCCCTGACGTACGAGATCATGACGCCGCAATCGGTGGGGGTGCCGCAGAGTCGCCTGGTGCTGGGCAAGCATTCGGGCCGCCACGCGCTGAAGAAGCGACTCCAGGACCTGGGGGTCGATCTCAACGAAGAGGATCTCAACCGGGCCTTCGTCCGCTTCAAGGAGCTCTGCGATAAGAAGAAGGAGGTCTTCGACGATGACCTGCTCGCCATCGTGGAAGAGCAGGTGCTGGCCACTCCCGAAACCTACGTCTTGGAGCACCTCCAGTTCGCCAGCGGGACGAATATGATCCCCACGGCCACGATCCGCCTGAAGAAGCAGGATGAGATCTTTCAGGAATCGGGATGGGGGGACGGACCGGTCGATGCGACCTTCAAGGCCATCGATCAGATTACCGGAATCCACCCGAGGCTGAAGGACTATAGCATCCGGGCGGTCACCTCGGGCAAGGACGCCTTGGGAGAGGTGATGGTCTCCATCGAGGTTGACGGCCAGACGGTCATCGGCCGCGGGACCTCGACGGATGTGATCGAGGCCAGCGCCAAGGCGTATCTGAACGCGATCAACCGGGTCGTCGGACGCCAGGCGCCTCCCGCCAAGGAGGTGCGTCAGGGTGTCTGATTCGAGCGCCACTCACGAGTGGCCCACACCTTGTCCATGGCGGTGAAATCTGCGACAATACCATCATATGGATGAGACCCTGCTCGACAAAGTGTGGCGTGCCCACACCGTAAAGATGCTCCCCTCGGGGCAAACGCAGCTCTTCATCGGGCTGCACCTGATCCACGAGGTGACGAGCCCGCAGGCCTTCCAGATGCTCAGGGAGGCGGGGCTCAAGGTCCGTCTTCCGGAACGCACGTTCGCCACCATCGATCACATTGTCCCGACCGCCTCGCAGATGCGCCCCTTCGGCGACCTGTTGGCCGAGGAGATGACCGTCCATCTGGTCAGGAACTGTCAGGAGTTCGACATCCGGCTCTTCGATTTGAACAGCGGCATGCAAGGCATCGTCCATGTCATCGGGCCGGAGCTGGGTCTCACCCAGCCGGGAATGACCATCGCGTGCGGCGACAGCCATACCTCCACCCACGGGGCGCTCGGGGCGCTGGCCTTCGGGATCGGCACGAGTCAGGTGCGGGACGTGCTGGCGACGCAGTGTCTGGCGATGGCCAAACCGAAGCTGCGCCAGATTCGGGTCGAGGGGCGCCTCGCGCGCGGCGTCTACGCCAAGGACGTGATCCTCTCCATTATCCAGCGGCTCGGAGTGAAGGGCGGCGTGGGCTACGCCTACGAATACGCCGGATCGGCCGTTGAGGCCATGGCCATGGAGGAGCGCCTCACCATCTGCAACATGAGCATTGAGGGGGGTGCCCGGGCGGGCTACGTCAATCCCGACGCGACGACGTTCGATTATCTCAGGGGACGCCCCTTTGCGCCGCAGGGGGAGGCCTTCGATCGGGCGGTGGCCTGGTGGAGGAGCATGGCGACAGCACCGGGGGCCACCTTCGACGACGTCGTCACGCTCCACGGGGGGTCGATCCAGCCTGTGGTGACGTGGGGGATCAATCCCGGGCAGTCGGTGGGGGTGGGGGATCGAATCCCGAATCCGGCGCAGGCGCCGGAGACGGACCGGGCCGCCTGGACAGAGGCACTGGCCTTTATGGATTTCAAGCCGGGTCAGCCGATCGCCGGAACCCGCATCGACGTGGCCTTCATCGGCTCGTGCACGAATGCGCGCCTCTCAGACCTGCGGTCCGCGGCCCAGGTCGCCCGGGGGCGGAAGGTGGCGAAGGGGGTACGTGCACTGGTGGTCCCGGGTTCGCAGGCCGTCGCGGCTGCGGCCGAGGCCGAGGGGATTCACGTGATCTTTCAGGAGGCCGGATTCGAGTGGCGCAAGGCGGGCTGCTCGCTCTGTCTCGGCATGAACGAAGACAAGCTGAAAGGCCGGGAGATCTGCGCCTCGTCCAGCAATCGGAACTTCAAGGGGCGACAGGGCTCGCCCATGGGGCGGACGCTCCTCATGAGCCCGGCCATGGTGGCGGCGGCGTCAATCGCAGGGGAGGTCGTTGACGTGCGCGAGTTGCTCCGGTGAGCGGCGACAGCGTTCGGCGGCAGATCGTCGGCCGCGGGATCCCCCTGCCCGGCAACGACATCGACACCGACCGGATCATCCCCGCCCGGTTCCTCAAGAGCGTCACCTTCGAGGGGCTTGAGCAGCACGTCTTTGCGGACGATCGCGTGCAGGCGCCCGATCACCCCTTCAACGAGGACCGGTATCAGGGGGCGTCGATCCTTGTGGTTGGGCTCAACTTCGGGTGCGGCTCCTCCCGGGAGCACGCACCGGAGGCGCTCAGGCGCTGGGGCATCCGGGGGATCGTGGGGGGATCGTTTGCCGAGATCTTTTTCGGCAACGCTACGGCCCTCGGCGTCCCGTGTCTGGCGGTAGCCCCCAAGGATGTCGAGTGGTTGATGGGGGCCGTCGCGCATCAGCCCGAGCGCGAGATCGTGCTGGACGTGGAGGCCGAACGGGTGCGCCTGGGCGACCGGACCATCCCAGCCAGGCTTCCCGAGGCGGCCCGGAAGCAGCTCCTGACGGGCACCTGGAACGCCACCGCCGTCCTGCTGGAGGCGGGTGAGGAGATCGCGCGGGTGGCGCAGGGCCTTCCGTACCTCTCCGGGTACTGACGACCGCGTACAGGGTGCAGAGTACAGCGTGCAGGGTGCGGTGCAGAGTGAAGGGATAGAATAGAGAGATGAGCAGAAGCGGGTACCGGGTGGCGATTGCGGGGGCAACGGGGGCGGTGGGGCAGACCATGCTCTCGATCCTCGCCGAGCGGAACTTCCCGGTGCGGAGCGTCCGACTCCTGGCCTCGGAGCGGTCGGAAGGGAAGGTTCTCCACTTCAAGGGCGAAGAGGTCAAGGTCGAGCGACTGACGGAGCGCTCCTTCGAGGGAATCGAGCTGGCCCTATTCTCTGCGGGCGCCAGCCGCAGTAAAGAGTTTGCTCCGGAGGCGGTCAGGGCGGGCGCGCTGGTGGTGGACAACAGCTCCGCCTTTCGGATGGACCCCACCGTCCCCCTCGTGGTCCCTGAGATCAACCCCGGGGCGGCCCGGCATCACAGTGGGCTGATCGCCAATCCCAATTGCACCACCGTCGTGACAGTCATGGCTTTGAAGCCGCTCCACGAGGCGGCGACGGTCAAGCGCGTCATCGTGTCGAGCTATCAAGCGGTCTCGGGGGCGGGGGCCCAGGCTCTCGAAGAGCTCAAGCAACAGGTCCGCGCATGGGTGAAGGGGGAGCCGGCGGAATCCAAGGTCTTTCCGCATCCGATCGCCTTTAATCTCATTCCCCAGGTGGATGTATTCGAATCCAGCGGCTACACCCGGGAGGAGATGAAGCTCGTCCATGAGACCCGCAAGATCCTGGAAGATGAAACGATGCGCATTGCCGCGACCACCGTTCGGGTCCCCGTCTGGTACGCCCACTCGGTCTCGGTGACCGCGGAGACCGAGCGGAAGGTGACGGTGGAGGAGGCCCGGAGGCTCTTCGCCAGCTTCCCCGGCCTCACGCTGTGGGACGATCCGGCCAACCGCCAGTACCCCATGCCTATCGTCGCCGCCGGGAAGGATGAGTGTTACGTCGGCCGAATCCGGGAGGATCTTTCAAGCGATAAGGGACTCGCCTTCTGGGTCGTGGGGGATCAGCTCCGGAAGGGGGCGGCGCTCAACGCGATCCAGATCGCCGAGTTGGTCTTGGGGGTGAAGAGGTAGGTCCTCGGCTCGTGCAGAACCTCAAGTTGACCCTGGAATATGACGGCACCGCGTATCACGGCTGGCAGGTCCAGCCGGGGCTGCCGACCATCCAGGGGGCCCTCGAGGAGACCGTAAAGCGCATTTCAGGCGAGGAGGTCCGGGTCATCGCCGCAGGGCGGACCGACGCAGGGGTCCACGCCCTGGGCCAGGTGGCCAACTTCCGGACGAACAAGGGTCTCGCCCTCGACACATGGCGGCGGGCCCTCAATGGTCTGCTCCCGTCCGACATCGTGGTGCGCTGCGTCGACCATGCGGCTGACGCGTTTGATGCGCGCCGATCCGCCACGCGAAAGACCTACCGGTACGCCATCTGGAACGCCCCATTCCCGTCTGCCCTCGAGCGACACTGTGTTCTCCACATCCCCGATCCTTTAGACGTCGCCTCCATGGCTGAGGGGGCGACGTCCTTTATCGGCGAGCACGATTTTTCCGCCTTTCGGGCGGCTGACGACAGCCCGCCCCATCCCGTGCGGCGCGTGTTCGAGGCACGCTTCGCACAGGAGGTGAATCGCCTCCACTTTATCATCACGGGAAACGGCTTCCTGAAACACATGATTCGTATCATCGTGGGGACGCTGCTCGACGTCGGTAGAGGCACGCTTGGCCCTGAAGACTTGGAGCGAATCTTGCACACCAAGGATCGCCAGAGGGCCGGGCGGACGGCGCCCCCTCACGGTCTATGCCTCATAGAGGTGATGTATTAAATGGCTATCACTGGAAATCCTCTCGCCATAGCACGGGAAATTGGAGACGGGTTTCACTCCCTGACCACAGCATCCCTGAAGAGGTACACGCCCGCCGACCTGAAGACCATCAACACCAGCCTCCAGCAAGTCCTCCGAGACGCCCGGGGAGAGACGCCTCCGCCAGGCGACGCCGAGGCGATCCGGAAGAAAAACCTCCGACTCCAGCGCCTGAATACCGCCGTTCTGACGCTCGCCAACTACTGCCGCCAACAGCGCATTCCGGTGTAAGGGCTCGCGCGCGCCGTGCCGCCTCAGCGAGGCGGAGTGCCGATCTGTGCTCTCGAAACCGCGCAGGGGAGTAGGCAAAGGTCGAGGGCCGGGAGTTGCGCCGACCCAAGGCCTGTGCTATCTATAGGCGGATACAGCACGGGAGAAGGATCGGCATGGCCAGATCGTACGACTTCAAGGGCGTTGAGGCCGGGGTGCAGCGGGTCTGGGAGGAGCGGAAGGCCTTCCGGGTGACGGAAGACGCCACACAGCCGAAATATTACTGCCTGGTGATGTACCCCTATCCTTCTGGGAAGATCCACATGGGGCACGTCCGCAACTACGCGATCGGAGATGTGGTGGCGCGGTACTTCCGGATGCGCGGCCACAACGTGCTCCACCCGATGGGATGGGATTCCTTCGGCCTGCCGGCAGAGAATGCGGCCATCGAACACGGGGTGCATCCGGCGACCTGGACGGTCGACAACATTACGTATATGCGGACGCAACTGAAGCGGATGGGCTTCTCTTACGACTGGGATCGCGAGATCACGTGTAGCGATCCCGAATACTATCGATGGAATCAATGGCTCTTTCTCAAGATGTACGAGAAAGGGCTCGCGTACAAGAGGCCGGCGTTCGTCAACTGGTGTGCCGTCTGCCAGACGGTCCTCGCCAACGAACAGGTGGAAGGGGGGCGGTGCTGGCGCGACGACTCGGTGGTCATCCAGAAGGAGCTGGATCAGTGGTTCTTGAAGACCACCGCCTACGCCGAGGAGCTCCTCACGGGGCTGGATCGATTGCCAGGCTGGCCCGAGCGGGTCAAGACGATGCAGCGGAACTGGATCGGGAAGAGCGTGGGCGCCGAGGTGAACTTTCCGATGGTGGACGGCGGCCCCCCCATCGCCATTTTTACGACCCGGCAGGATACCCTCTACGGGGCCACCTTCATGGTGCTGGCGCCGGAGCATCCGCTGGCCCGGGAGCTGGCCCGCGGGAGGCCGGAGGTCGAAGGTTTCATCGGGCGGATGCGGATGGAAGACCGCCTGGTCCGGACCGCGGCCGAGACCGAAAAGGAGGGGGTCTTTACCGGCGCCTTCGCGATCAATCCTTTGACCCAGGAGAAGATCCCCATCTGGCTCGCCAATTTCGTCCTGCTGGAATACGGGACCGGCGCCATCATGTCGGTGCCCGCGCATGACGAGCGGGATTTCCAATTCGCCAAGAAATACCACCTCGCGATCCGGGTGGTCATTGATCCACCAGAAGAAGGCACCCTCGTCGCCGCGAACCTGGAGAAGGCCTATGAAGGCGAAGGGGTCATGGTGAATTCGGGGCCCTTCAGCGGGTTGCCGAGTGCGGAAGGGCGGGCGGCGGTTACCCGATATCTGGAAGAGCGGAGGATTGGCAAGGGGGCGGTGAACTACCGGTTGAGGGACTGGGGGGTTTCCCGACAGCGGTACTGGGGGACCCCCATCCCCATCATCTACTGTGACCGGTGCGGCACGGTCCCGGTGCCCGAGCGCGACCTGCCGGTCCTGCTCCCCCGGGATGTGGAGATCACCATGAAGGGGGGGTCGCCGCTGGCCCGGGTCGAACGCTTCGTACGCGTGAGCTGTCCCGCGTGTCAAGGGCCGGCCCGCCGAGAGACCGATACGATGGATACCTTTGTCGACTCCTCGTGGTACTTCCTCCGCTTCTGCAGCCCCAAGGAGGAGAGCCGCCCCCTCGATCCCGCCAACGTGACGCACTGGATGCCGGTGGATCAGTATATCGGGGGAATCGAGCACGCGGTCCTCCACCTGCTCTATGCACGATTCTTTACCCGGGTGATGCGGGACTTGGGGCTGATCTCGATTGATGAGCCGTTCGTGAATCTCCTCACGCAGGGCATGGTCTGCAAGGAAACCTACCGGTGCCCCACCCATGGCTACCGGCTTCCTGACGAGGTGGATGCCGAGGGGCGGTGCACCACGTGTGGCCAGCCGGTGGAGATCGGCCGGACCGAGAAGATGTCCAAATCGAAGAAGAACGTCGTGGACCCGGACGACCTGATGAATCGCTATGGGGCGGATACCGCCCGCCTCTTTTCCCTCTTCGCCGCGCCGCCGGAGAAGGACCTGGAATGGTCCGACAAAGGGGTCGAAGGGGCCTTCCGGTTCCTCAACCGGGTGTATCGGCTGGTGGAGGGATGGGCGGAGGAGCTCTGCCGTTCGGTGAAACCCGTTTCCTTCGCCGCCCTGACGGTGGGCCGGGCGCTCTACCAGAAGGCCCACTTCACCATCAAGAAGGTGACCGAGGATCTCGACCGGGATTTCCACTTCAACACGGCCATCGCCGCCCTCATGGAGCTTGTAAACACCCTGGGGCAATGTGATCTCGGTGGCGCGCCAGAAGAGCGGGAAGAGAAAAGGGCGGTGGCGCGCTTTGCGGTCGAGACCCTGCTCGTCCTCCTCGCTCCCTTTGCCCCGCACCTGGCGGAAGAGCTGTGGCAGCGCCTCGGCCATTCCCGGAGCATCTCCGAAGCGTCGTGGCCCGCGTATAGCGCCGAGGTGATTCAGCGAGAGGAAATCCTGGTGGTCGTCCAGGTCAATGGGAAGCTCAGAAGCCGGCTCCTGCTGCCCGCCGATGCCGAAGAGGAAGCGCTCCGGGCGGCGGCGCTGCAGGACGGCCGGGTCCAGACGTGGCTCGAGGGAAGACAGGTGATCCGGGTCGTGGTGGTTCCCAAGAAGCTGGTCAACATCGTGACCGACGAACGCTAGGACGCTAGAATGCTAGAAGGCGAAGCACCCCAGCGGGCGATGCGCAGATCGAAGGGGTGCGCGTGAGGACGATTCAGACAACGGTGGCCGTTATCGCCATCGCCCTGGTCGGAGCGGCGTGCGGCTACCGAGGCCAGACGAACCTTCCGAGTGACCTGCAGCGGATCCATGTGGCCGTCAGCAACAGCGGAGCCTTCCGGCCCGGGCTCGAGACCGCCCTCACCCAGGCCCTGACCCAGCGCATCCTGAGCGCCGGAGGGCGGGTCGTCGCAGAGGAGGCCCAGGCGGACGCAACGATCAAGGCCGTCATTACCGGCCTCGAGAGGAATCCGGTGGCCTTCGATGCGACGGATCTTGCCCGACGCTTCCGGATGGTGGTCATCCTTGATCTGCAGGTGATCCAGCGGAGGGACCGGGCAGAGCTGGCAAAGGAGCAGGTCCGGGGAGAGGCGTACTATTCGGCTCCGACCGGCGTAACGGGAACCCAGGTGGCGGAAGATGAAGCGATCCGCCGAGCCATGAGCGACCTCGCCGACCGGGTTCTCACGCGGGTCGGGGAGCCGTTCTGAGGGACGACGCTGTTTGATCCCATCCTCCAAGCCGCGATCCGAGGCCAAGTGGCTCCGGTATATCTCCTGCTCGGCGAGGAAGTTCTCCTCCGCGAAGAGTTCGTCTCCCGCCTGCTGAGCACCCTCTTGCCGCCCGGGATGGAGACCCTCAATCTGGACATCCTTTCAGGGGGCGAGGCAACTTCCGCCGATATCGCCAGCCGCTGCCGGACGATTCCCGCCTGTGCACCGCGGCGGCTCGTATTGCTGAAAGAGGCAGACCGGCTCCGCAGTGAGGTCTGGGACGCGACGCTGGCCTACCTGGACGCCCCATCCCCGACCACATGTCTCATCTGTGTGGCTGACAAGTTGGAGCACGGGCACCGCGGACTCAAGCGCATCGAGGAGGTGGGGAAGGTTCTCCGCTTCGCCTTGCCGAGGGACGCGGAAGGACGCGAGCGGCAGTGTCAGCAGTGGATGCGGCAGCGGGCACGGCAACAGGGGAAATCCCTGACTCCCGAGGCGGAACGACTCCTCTTGACGCTCCAGGGTCCGGATCTCTTGCGTTTGAGCCAGGAGGTGGACAAACTCTGCCTCTTCGTCGGGGAGCGACAGGAGATCGACCCTGAGGCGGTAGAGGCCCTGGTCGGTCAGGGGAGGGTGCGGGGGATTTTCGAGCTCACGTCCGCGGTGAGCCGCCGGGACCTCAATGGAGCCTTGTCCTGTCTCCGGCACCTCCTGGAGAGGGGAGAGGAGCCCCTGGGGATGCTGGGGATGCTGGCACGTCAACTGCGGCTCCTCGTGCGGGCCAAGGAACTCCTCGCGCAGTCTTCGCCTCCCGCCGAGATCAGCCGGCTGCTCGGCGTGCCACGTCCTTTTGTTTCAGAGATCCTGGAGGCGGCAGACATCTCGTCCCTGCCCCGGCTGGAGCAAGGGCTCGCCCGCCTGCTCGACGTGGACCGAAGGTTGAAATCGTCGGGAGGGGGCCAACGCCTTTTTCTGGAGCTGGCCGTTATCGATCTGTGCTCATGAAGGTCGGACTACTGGGCGCTCCCGCGGCCCTGCACCTGATGGGCGAGCCGGGACTTGTAGCGGGCCGCCGTTCGCGAATGGATGATCCCCTTGGAGGCAGTCTTGTCGATAATCGCCACCGCCGCCTGAAAGGCAGCCACGGCCGCCTCCCGGTTTCCCGTCTCTACCGCGTGACGGACCCTCTTGATGGTCGTTCGGAGTCGGCTTATGGCCTTCCGGTTGCGCAGGGTTCGCACCCGGGCTTGGCGCAGCTGCTTCGCTGCGGATCTGGTGTTGGGCATCGATCCATCCTCCACGAGACTGCGGCAACGGATTGTATAGAGGAATTCCATCTCGATGTCAAGCCCTTTTGACCCCAAGGTACCGACGCAGCACCTGACAGCCGCCGCATCTGTGGTGAGCGGCGGAACCTTGGTCAGCCGGGTCCTGGGATATGTCCGGGATATGCTCATCGCCCATCGATTCGGGGGGGGATTGCATGCCGACGCCTTCTTTGTGGCCTTTCGCATCCCGAATATGGCCCGAGAACTCCTCGGGGAGGGGGCACTCTCCGCCGGCTTCATCCCGGTCTTCACCGAGACCCTGACCAAGGAGGGGCGGCCGTCGGCCTTTCGGATGGCAGGCCGCGCCTTTTGGACGATGGCCCTGATTCTGTTCGTGGTGGTCATCATCGGCGCCTGGAGCGCGCCGGGCCTGGTCCACCTGATCGCCCCCGGGTTCGGGGCAGAGCCGGAGAAGCTCGGCCTCACCGTGGCGCTCACCCGCGTGATGTTTCCTTACCTGTTCTTCATCGGGCTGACCGCGCTCATGATGGGGATTCTGAACTCCCTCGGCCACTTTGCCGCTCCAGCCCTCTCTCCCGCCCTGCTCAACATGGCGATGATCCTGTGTCTGATCTTCCTGGCCCCGCGCCTTGAAGAGCCCGTCTATGCCTTGGCGTACGGGGTCCTGGGAGGAGGGGTGCTGCAGCTCCTGTCCCAGTTTCCTCCCGCCGGGCGCCGCGGGGTGACCCTGACCCCAACGGGACCGTGGCGGGATCCCGCCCTGGCGCGGATCGGACGGTTGATGGTCCCTGGCGTCGCCGGGCTCGCCGTCACCCAGCTCAACGTGTTCATCACCACCCTCCTGGCCTCCTTCTTGGTCGAGGGGTCGATTTCGTATCTCTACTACGCGTTCCGGCTCGTCCATCTCCCCATTGGTCTCATCGGGGTGGCGGGTGCGACAGCCGTCTTTCCGGCGATGGCCGCCGCCGCCCAGCGCTCCTCCGCAGATTTGAAGAAAACCCTGGTCTTCGCCCTCCGCCTCACCCTCTTCCTGACGATTCCTGCGCTGCTGGGCCTGGTGATCTTTCGGCAACCCATCATTCAGCTCCTCTTTGAGCGAGGCGCGTTTACCCGCGGCATGACCCTCGCTACCGCCCAGGTCGTGCTGGGATACAGCCTCGGGCTGTGCTTTTTCGTCGCCAATCGGGTGCTGGTTCCCGCCTTTTACGCCTTCCAGGACACGACGACCCCTGTCAAGGCGGGCGCCGTCGCCGTCGCGAGCAACATCCTCTTCAGCCTCGTGCTGATGGGCCCCCTGGAGGCGGCGGGGCTTGCCGTCGCGACTTCTCTCGCCTCTGTGGTGAACTTCACCCTCTTGATCGTGCTGCTCAGAAGGCATGTGGGACCGCTCCCCGGGCAAGATCTAGCCAGATCCCTCACAAAAACCGGTCTCGCCGGCCTGGGGATGGCCGCGACGTGCCTGATCCTCCAAGTTCTCTGGCCATGGGGTGGGCATGGGCTCCTCCCGCAGCTTGGCCATCTGGTCGGGGGGCTTGGCCTTGGAACAGCAGTCTTTTTGGGAGTGGCTGCCTTCCTCGGCTGCGAGGAGGTTCAGGTCCTTCGCAGGCTCTTTCAAAGGCGATCAACCTAAAGCTAAAGCAAATTTTTATTGACAGGCAAACAGGGGAAAAGTATGTTAATCTTTACGTTTCGGGGCATTCTTTCACCTTGAGCTTCAGCATTGTTTAACAGCGAGCAGGGTATCGAAATTTTCAAGAAACTGTCACCGAGGGGAGAGCGATGAGCATTGCAGCAGGAAGTCCTGGCCTTGAGACCCATGTTGGAAACTTCGCCCTGATCGACACTCTGCGTCAATGGGGGATCACGCATTTCAGTGGGGTGAATGGGGGAGGGGTCATCCACGTGACGAAGTACTTAGAGCCGCTCACCCATCCCTCCCAGATCACGGATGGCGTCCCCAGGTTTCTGACCATGGGCGAGTATGCGTCGGGGTTTATGCCCCTAGGCTATTACCTCGCCTCTGGCCGCGTTGCCTGCTCGATCACCACCACGGGGGCGGCGACGAAACTCGGCTCGAGCGGGATCACCGATGCCAAACTGCACAACATCCCTTCCGTATTCATCATCGCCCTGAACTCCGTGATGTCTATTGGAAACGCCCCCTTGCAGGACGTCTCGCATTACGGCATGAATATCGTCCCACAACTGCAGGCCGAGTTGGGGGATGGGTGCATCGTCATCGACAATATCAATCGCCTGGAACAGGACCTGGACAAGGCCCAACGGCTCCTGCACGATTGGCGACCCGTGGCCATTGCGTTTCATCCGGACATCCTGTCGAAGGAGATCTCCGTGCACGTGCCCAAGCGGGAACGGGCGCGGACCCTCAACTCACAGGACGTGGAAGCCTTCCTCAGGGGTTTCCCGTCCATGGCGAAGGGACGGCGGGTGATCATCTACGTCGGTGAGGAGGCAGCGTTCTGTCCCAACATCGAGCAACTCTCGACAGAGCTGTCCGAACTCCTCCACGCCCCCACCATCTGGTCGATCAATGGGGCCAACGCGGTCTCGCCCAAGAACCCGTTCAGCTACGGGTACATTCTGTTCGGGGGCAATGACAAAGCAATGGAGCTCTGGCGGAGCATCAACCAGGACGATATCGTGATCACCCTCGGGTTCTGTCCGGGGGAGTATTCGATCAATCTGGAGAACATTCGCGCAAAGTGTACGTGGCACTTCGGCGCGTACCCCTATGGCTACGGGCAGGTCAATGGTGATTTCCGGCACCGGTGTCTGGGAGATTACAGGCAAGTCCGTGGCGACATCGGGCTGGCCCTCGAAGCAATCCTCCCTCGGCTGAAGGCCATGGGCATCGAGAAGGATAGGCCAAAGGTCGAGCGGCCGGAGAATCTCAACTCTCGGGAGGTCTGGCGTGACGTCCGCAAGGACTGTGTGGACTTCATGGCGTTTTACGAGGAGATGCCCAACTACTGGCAACCGCACAGCATTGGGTTCGACGATGTCTGCATCTCGTATAAGGATCGGCAGTATGTCACGCAGCGGCCCCACCCGTATATCAAATTCTGGACCGCACACCACGGCTCGGCCATGGGTGGGGCGTTTGGAATGGGCGTGGGTGCCAAGCTGGCCGATCCAAGCCTGCACACCTTCATGTTCTGTGGGGATGGGTGCTGGCGCCTCTTTGGCGGGTGCCTGGCCGATGCGGCAAACCTCGACCTGCGCCTGTTCATCATCAACAACGGGACCTACGGTATTGTCGATAAGGGGCTGGAGGTCATCATCCCGACCGTGGAGAAGCGGCGCTACCACTCGAAGCTGCCGAGCATCGACTTTGTGGCGGCGGCCAAGGCCCACGGCTGGGATGGCTTCTACCTCAAGCCCGACCTCAGCAATCTGAAAGAGATCATGGATGCCTGCCACACGCCGGCGGGTAGGTCGATCCTGGTGGATGTCCCTGTGGACAACGAGCAGGTCGTCGGCTTGAACGCCCGGCTGCTGAACCTCACGACACAGGCGTATCTGTAGCCTCCGGGGGCGGGCGGCACATGACGCGGACAGGCGAGGAGCCTCCTGGGTCTCGGAGGCGTGCTCTGCCCAGAGGGGTCCGGGACGGGGCACGCCCTTCACGTATCACCTGAAGACGGACTGGCGCGGGGACAGGAGCCTTGAAGATCACCGGAGCTGAGATCCTGCTGAAATCTCTCGTCGAGGAGGGGGTCACAACGATCTTTGGGCATCCGGGGGGGGTCATTCTCCACGGGGCTGATCCCGCCAGCGACCACCCGATCAAGTACATTCTCTGCCGCCACGAGCAGGTGGCGACTCATGCCGCCGAGGGGTATTACAAGGCCACGGGGAGGACGGGGACGGTCATGGTCAGCTCGGGTTCCGGGGTCACGAATTGCGTGACCGCGCTGACCGATGCGCTTGTGGACTCCATGGCCATCGTGGTCCTGACGGGGCAGCTTCCGGCCGTCATGGGATGGGATGCGTCGCAAGAGGCGGATGTGGTGGGAACCGCCCGGGGCTGTACCAAGCATAGCTTCGTGGTCTTCAAGACCGAGGAGATCCCGCGGATCATCAAGGAGGCGTATTTCATCGCACGCTCTGGTCGGCCGGGCCCGGTGCTCGTCGATCTGCCCGAGGCCGTCATGGCAGATTGTGTCGCGTATACAGGGCACCCGAAATCGGTTGCCATCCGAGGGTACAACCCGCAGATGGCTGGCCACCCCGGGCAGATCAAGAGGGCGGCCGAGCTCATTGCCCAGGCCAGGCGTCCGGTCATCTACGGAGGGGGAGGCATCATCCACGCGGACGCGTCCGAGGAGCTGCACGAACTCGTCGAGATCACCCAGATCCCTACCACCCTGACGCTCATGGGACTGGGGGCCCTCCCCACCAGCCACCCGCTCTGGCTCGGTATGCTCGGGATGCACGGACTCTACTGGGCCAACCGGTGCTTGATTGACGCCGACCTGATCGTTGCTATCGGATCCCGTTTCGATGACCGGGTCACGGGTAAGGCGTGCGATTTCGGCACGCAGTGCAAGATCATCCATGTGGACATCGACCCGACGTCGATTCAGAAGCACGTCAAGGTTGACGTCCCTATCGTCGGTGATGTGCGGTGTGTCCTTCGCGAGCTCAACAAAGAGCTCCGCAAGGTGGAGCGGAACTGGGCGAGGGATTTCGAGGAATGGCACGGACAGATCGAGGCGTGGAAAAAACAACACCCCCTCCGGTACGAACAGCGGCAGGGGGTGATCAAACCGCAGTACGCCATCGATATGATCCTTCGCCTGACCGAGGAGTACGATCCCATCATTGCCACCGGCGTGGGCCAGCACCAGGTATGGGCGGCCCAGTTTTACCGGGGTCGCAAGCCGCGCCGCTGGCTCTCCTCGGGAGGCCTGGGGACGATGGGATACGGCTTCCCCGCCGCCCTGGGGGCCCAGGCGGCCTTCCCGAAGGGTCTGGTCCTGAATATCGATGGAGACGGGGGCAGCCAGGTCACCCTGTCGGAACTCTCGACCCTCGTCGACTACAAACTCCCGGTCAAGACCTTTATCATCAACAACAGATGTCTGGGGATGGTGCGGCAGTGGCATCAGCGCGTCTCCACACACCAGCCCCTGCCCGCGGGCCCGATGCATCAGCCCGACTTTGTGAAACTCGCGGAGGCCTACGGCGCCGTGGGGATCCGGATTGAGCGGCCGGAGGACGTGAAGGCGGGGATCGAGAAGGCCATCAACACCCCGGGACCTGTCGTGGTCGATGTGGTGGTGGAGCGGGAGGAAAACTGCCTCCCGGCGATCCCGGCCGGGGCTGCCATCACCGACATCGTCAGGGCTCCAGCTCCGACCCCTGACAAGTCGTCTCAGGCATGGCACTGAGGAGGGCATGAAAGGGCAGATCCCCCCGCGGCGGCACATCCTGACCCTCCTGGTGGAGAACCAGGTGGGCGTCTTGGCGAGGATCGCCGGCTTGATCGCCGCCAAGGGGTATAACATTGATAGCGTCTCCGTCGGGGAGACGATGGATGCCTCGGTGTCCCGGGTCACCCTCGTGGTCCACGGGGATGACTGGGTGATGGAGCAGGTGCTCAAACAGCTCAATCGCTTGATCGAAGTCATCAAGGTCGTCGATCTGACGGAAGAAGAGTTTATCGAGCGGGAAATGATCCTCGTCCGGGTGAACGCCGATCCGCCCAACCGGGCCGAGATTTTTCGGATTGCCGACATCTTCAGGGCCAAGGTCGTCGACCTCACCCACCGAACCTACACCCTGGAGGCGACTGGAGACGAGGATAAGATCCAGGCCTTGCTCGAACTCCTGCGCCCCTTCGGGATCAAGGAGCTGGTTCGGACCGGTCTCATCGCCATCGGCAGGGTGAGTAAGGTTCCGTCCAGCAAGCTGGAGCGGGTCGCGGGCGGGGATGGCGAGGAGGGTGCAAAAAAGTCCCCAGCGGTTGCCACGTAGCGAAACGCGAGGAGACACAGATGGGCAAGCTCTATTACGATAAGGATGCGGACCTCTCCCTCTTGAAGGGGAAGACCATTGCCATCATTGGTTATGGGAGCCAGGGGCACGCCCATGCCCTGAATTTGAAGGATGCCGGCTTCGATGTGGTGGTGGGGCTCTACCGGGGCTCGAAATCGTGGGAGAAGGCGAAGGCGGATGGGCTCAAGGTCATGCCGGTGGACGAGGCGGCTTCGGCAGGCCACATGGTGATGATCCTCATCCCCGACCAGCATCAACGGCAGGTCTATGCGGAGTCGATCCAGCAGGGACTCACCCCCGGAAAGACCTTGATGTTCGCCCACGGCTTCAACATCCATTTCCACCAGGTCCTACCCCCCAAGGACGTGGATGTCTCGATGGTGGCCCCAAAGGCCCCGGGTCACGTCATGCGCCAGATCTATACGGAGGGGTCCGGGGTCCCAGCCCTTGTGGCCATCCATCAGGACCGATCGGGGAAGGCGAAGGAGACGGCCCTGGCCTATGCGAAGGGTATCGGATGCACCCGGGCTGGGGTACTCGAGACGACCTTTCGAGAAGAGACCGAGACCGACCTGTTCGGGGAACAGACGGTTCTGTGCGGCGGCCTGTCGGCCTTGATCAAAGCCGGGTATGAGACGCTGATCGAGGCGGGGTATCAACCGGAAGTCGCCTACTTTGAGTGTCTCCACGAGGTGAAGCTCATTGTAGATCTCTTTTACCAGGGCGGCCTGGCCTATATGCGGTACTCGATCAGCGACACGGCCGAGTATGGGGATTACACCCGAGGGCCTCGCATCATCAGCGACGCGGTGCGAGCCGAGATGAAGAAGATCTTGAAGGAAGTCCAAGATGGCACCTTCGCCCGGGAATGGATCCTGGAGAATCAAGCGGGCCGGCCCAGCTTTCTGGCGCTCCGGAAGAGAGATGCCGAGCATCCGATTGAGGTCATAGGGAAGGAGCTACGCGCCATGATGAGCTGGATCAAAGGAGGGCCACGGTAATCCCTCGCACCTGGTGTGTCCTCTTGGTCACCCCATGCCTCCGGGCGTCCGGAGGCATTTTCGTTTGCCGTGTCCTTGACCGATCGCGCAAGAGGTTGGCTTGACATCCATTTTTTCGCCATGGTAGAAGTCGTTCGGTTCCTCAGGATCGACGGGAAAGAACCGGGTTGGCCCCCGGCTGACTTCACGCACCCCTCCAGTCATCCGATGAAAGGGAGAGTCAGGATCGGTGGCCTGCTCCTCCTACTCCTCCTGGCTCTCGCGGTCACCCTAGGCGTCCAGGCGCTCACCGCGTACGCCGATTATCTGGCGCTTGCCGAGACGGTCCGCCTGGTGGTTCAGGACATCAGCCTCGGCCCCCAGCGCGTGGAGGAAGGAGCACAACGGATCCTGGCAAAAGCCCGGGAGTTGCAACTGCCACTCTCGGAGCGTGAGGTCGTCGTGCAGGCGGAGTCCGGCAAGGTCTCGGCCAGAGTCAGGTGGCAACAGTCGATCGGCCTCTGGGGGTACACGATCCCCCTGACATTCGAGATCAACGAGTCAAGATCGCTGTAATGGGTGACCGGATGATGCTTTCCGTAGATGCTATCCCGGTTCTCCAGGCGGCCACGCCTGCATCGGCCTCCCCGGAGCCGTCTCCCCTCTTTATCGGCCTGGTCGGTCCAACGGCGGTCGGGAAGACAGCTATCGCTGTGGAACTGGCGAAGGCGATGGGAGGGGAGATTGTGGCCCTCGATTCCATGCAGGTCTACCGTTATCTGGACATCGGGACCGCCAAGCCGACACCGGAAGCCCAAAAGGGAATCCCTCACTACCTCATCGATGTGGTGGATCCGTGGGACCCCTTTACGGCCATCGACTACGCTCTCTTGGCCCGCCAGGTGCTGAAAGAGATTCATGCCCGAGGCCGGTTGCCTCTTGTGGTGGGCGGCTCGGGCCTCTATCTCCGGGCGCTGTGCGGAGAGATCTTCAATGGCCCAGGGGAGGTCACAGGCATCCGGACGCGTCTCGCACAGGAGATGAAAAGGGGCGGGCCGGCCCTGTTGCACGCCCGCCTCACGCATCTCGATCCGGCCATCGCGGGGAAAATCCATCCGAAGGACGCCTTCCGCCTCATTCGAGCCCTGGAGATCATCGAGATCACCGGCAGGCGCGTATCGGAACTCTGGGAAACCCACCGCCAGAGGCTGGTGCGACCTTCCATCCTCCTCCTCGGGCTTCGAAGGGAGCGGACGGCGCTGTACCACCGGATCAACGACCGCGTGGATCGGATGGGTGCCTCGGGTCTGGTGGAGGAGGTCGATCGGCTGTTGAAGGCGGGCTATCCTCCACACCTCAAGCCGCTTCGCAGTCACAACTACCGCCACATGGTTGCCTATCTTCTCGGTCAACAGGGCTGGGAGGAGGCAGTCCGGCGGACAAAACAGGAGACACGTCATTACGCCAAGCGGCAGATGACGTGGTTCCGGAGCGAAGACGAGATCACATGGTTCGACGTAACGGACAACGACCCGGATAGGATCACAGAACTTCTGATCGAGCACATCCAACGGCGGCGAGCGCGGCATGGAACAGCTAACGATTAGGGGAGGGGCCCGCGGGCCTCAAGGATCGATGACGGTCCCGGGTGATAAGTCGATCTCCCACCGTGCCATCATCCTGGGTGCCTTGGCAGAAGGGGTCACCGAGGTCTCAGGATGTCTCAGGTCGGAGGACTGCCAGCGCACCCTGGGCGCGTTCCGGGCCCTGGGAGTGGAAGCCGAGGGATGGGAAGGAGATATTCTCCGGATTTACGGAAAGGGACTTCGCGGACTCCGAGAGGCGGCGGATACCCTGAACTGTGGCAACTCCGGTACCACGATCCGCCTCCTGGCGGGCGTGCTGGCGGGGCAGCCTTTCCTCTCCCTCCTGACTGGGGACGCGTCGCTGAGGCGCCGGCCCATGGATCGGATCATCCACCCCCTCACCCAGATGGGTGCGGAGATCTGGGGTCGGGCTCGCGATACGCTCCCCCCCTTGGCGGTCCGGGGGGGGAGCCTTCACGGGGTGACGTACCGCTGTCCGGTGCCGTCGGCCCAGGTGAAATCCGCAATCCTCCTGGCGGGCCTCTTTGCCGAGGGACCGACGACCGTCATCGAGCCGGCAGCCTCGCGGGATCATACCGAGCGCATGCTCACGGCCTACGGGCAGCGGGTGGAGCGGAGCGAGCAGGAGGTGACGCTCATCCCCGCAGGGACCCTTCAGGCCACCCCTATTTCGGTTCCGGGAGATTTCTCGTCGGCCGCCTTTTTGCTCGTGGCCGGCCTCATCCTTCCCGATTCCGACCTCACCATCGAAGGGGTTGGAGTGAATCCCACCCGCACGGGTCTCTTGGACGTTCTCCAGGCGATGGGGGCGAAGGTGCAGGTCTTTCCGGTAGACGCAGAGACCGGAGAGCCGCGCGCCCATCTCAGGGTCCGCGCGAGCCGCCTCCAGGGGGTCAGCATCGGGGGGGACCTGATTCCCCGCCTGATTGATGAGATCCCGGTCCTGGCGGTGGCCGCCGCGTGCGCCGAGGGAAAGACGGTCATCCGGGACGCCGCGGAGCTCCGGGTGAAGGAATCGGATCGGATCCGGACTATTGCCGCCGAGCTGAGTCGCATGGGGGTTCGTACGGAAGAGCTCCCGGATGGGCTCATCATCCATGGGGGGCGCCGCCTTCAGGGGGCTCGGTGCGAAGGCCACGGGGACCACCGGGTGGCCATGGCACTGACCGTAGCAGGGCTTCAAGCCGAGGGGCAGACGATAGTGCGGGACACGGCATGTATCCGTACCTCATTTCCCGGTTTTGTGGAGACGCTGGAGCATCTATTTCCCAACGTCCTGGAGCGGCGGGGATGAGCCGGCTGCCGCGCGACCTCATCATTGCCGTCGATGGACCGGTGGCCGCCGGGAAGACCACGGCGGCGCGGCTTCTGGCTCGGCGACTCGGCTATTGCCACATCGAGAGCGGGGCGATGTACCGGGCGCTGGCCTGGAAGGGGCTCAAGCAGGGAATCGATCTATCGGACCCGGTGGCCCTCGTGAATCTCCTGTCCCAGACCACGCTGGAACTTCGACCGAGCGCTGAGGGGTTTGTGGTTCTGGTCGATGGGAAGGACATGACCGATGCGCTCCGCTCACCCAAGATGCAGGCCGCTGCCTCTGTCCTGTCTGTCCATGCCAGTGTGCGAGAGAAGCTGGTGGAGAGGCAGCGGGAGCTGGGGGCTCGGGGAGGGGTAGTGATGGATGGCCGCGACATCGGAACGGTGGTCTTCCCCGATGCCGCCATGAAATTCTACCTCACCGCCGCCCTGGACGAGCGAGGTCGCCGCCGCTTTCGGGAATCCCCCCAGGAGCTTGGGACCATCGAGACGACCCTGGAGGAGGTGGCCAAACGAGATCGGCGGGACACGGAGCGGGTGGCCTCACCGCTCAAGCCGGCACCCAACGCCATCCTCATCGATACCACGCTGCTCGACCCGGAAGAGGTGGTGAGGCGGATGGAGGCCGAGATCCATCGGAAATTCAAGAACTCACACGATATTTCGCTTGCGTGATCGGTACAAGATGGTTAAAATAAAGGGCTTTAAACCGTGTAAGGAGGTCTGTGCGCGTGTGGTACCGGGCACTGCAAATTTTCCTCCCCCGGATCATGCCGCTCTTCCATTTCCGCGTGGTAGGGAAGGAGGAGGTCCCCATTACGGAAGGCGTGATTCTGGCTGCCAATCACGTGAGCTACGTCGACCCTCTGTTCATTGGCGTGGCCTTCGTGGAGAGACAGCTCCACTTCCTCGCCAAGGAAGAACTCTTCCGGTCCCCTTTGTTTGGGTCGCTCATCCGAGGCCTTCACGCCTTTCCCGTGCGCAGAGGCCAAGGGGACCGCGGGGCGATCAGGCAGTGTTTACGCCTCCTCGCGGAGGGAGAGATGCTCCTCATGTTTCCCGAAGGGACCCGTGGGGATGGGATGGCTCTGCTGGAGGCGGAGGGGGGGATTGGATTTCTGGCGGCACGCTCCGGCTGTCCGGTGGTCCCCGTATACGTGCAGGGCACCGACCACGTCCTGCCGCGCGGGAAACGGATCCCCAGGTTGCGTCCCGTAACGGTCTACTTCGGTCGGCCGCTCAGGCTGGCGGCGGAGACCAACCGCAAGGAGTCCCGGTGGAGCTACCGTCAGCTGAGTGAACAGGTGATGAAAGAGATTGGCGCATTGAGGGTGCGGGCCCATTCTTCGGCATCGTAAGACTTTATCTCCATAAGATCTTCGCCAGGAGGAACAACCGGGGATGAATATGAGGGAGAGACAACCCGACGCTCGAGAGGGACGAGGAGATCGGACCGCGGCCAAAGACACGGAGGGGCGAAAACCGACCGTCACCATGCAGGAGATCTACGACCAGACCTTCAAAGACATCCTCGAAGGAGAGATCGTGAGGGGGAAGGTCATCGAGATCGGGGCCGATTCGGTCATGATTGACATCGGCTACAAGTCCGAGGGCAGCGTCCCCGCCAAGGAGTTCCTGAACCCCCAGGGCCAACTGACGGTCCACGTCGGGGATGTTGTGGACGTGTACCTCGAATCCAAGGAGGACAGCGAGGGGCTCGTCGTCCTGAGCCGAGAAAAGGCAGAGAAGATCAAGGTGTGGGATGAGATCAGCAAGGTCCATGAAAAAGGTGGGGTCGTACAGGGGACCATTGTCGGGAAGACGAAAGGGGGACTCATCGTGGACATCGGGGTCCGGGCATTCCTCCCCGGCTCCCAGGTCGACCTGCGGCCCGTCCGGGACCTCGACCGCGTGATCGGCAAGACGTTCCCGATGAAGATCATCAAGCTGAACCAGCGACGGGGCAACATCGTGCTCTCCCGGAGAGAACTGCTGGAAGAGGAGCGCAAGGGGCTCAAGGAGAAGACCCTCGCCACGCTGGTAGAAGGGAAGGTCCTCAGGGGGAAGGTCAAGAACATCACCGAATACGGAGCCTTCATCGATCTCGGCGGGCTCGACGGTCTCTTACACATCACCGACATGTCGTGGGGACGGATCGGACATCCCTCGGAGCTTTTTGCGGTGGGGGGCGAGGTCGAGGTGGTGGTCCTCAAGTTCGACCGCCAGACGGAACGGGTCTCGCTCGGGTATAAACAGCGTCTCCCGGACCCCTGGGAAAGCGTCACCCAGAAGTTTCCGCCGGCGACGAAGGTCAAGGGAAAGGTGGTCTCGATCACCGATTACGGGGCATTCGTCGAGCTCGAACCGGGGACAGAAGGCCTCGTCCACATCTCGGAGATGTCCTGGACCCAGCGGGTCAAGCACCCGTCGAAAGTGGTGACCGTGGGCGATGTGGTCGAGGTTGTCGTCCTCGATATCGATCAGTCGGCTCGGCGCATCTCGCTCGGGATGAAGCAGGCGGAACCCAATCCGTGGGACGCCTTGGAACAACGGTATCCCGTAGGAACCCGCGTGGAGGGAAAGGTCCGAAACCTCGTTGACTTCGGCGCCTTCGTCGAACTGGAAGATGGGATCGACGGGCTCATCCACGTCTCGGACATATCATGGACCAAGCGGGTCAAGCATCCTTCGGATATCCTGAAAAAAGGGGACCGCGTCGAGGCCATCGTGCTCCATGTAGACAAGGCAGCTCGTCGCATCTCTCTGGGGCTCAAGCAGACCCATCCCGATCCCTGGAAGACCATTGTCCCGGAGCGATACCGGGTCGGCATGGATGTCACGGGAAAGGTGGTTCGGATTACCGATTTCGGGGCCTTCGTTGAGCTTCCCGACGGTATCGAGGGGCTGCTCCACGTCTCCGAGCTGTCCGAGGGACGCGTGAACCGACCGGAGGACGTGATCAAGGTCGGCGAGGAATTGACATTGAAGATCATCAAGCTGGACACGGATGATCGCAAACTGGGACTGAGTCTCCGGGCTTACCAGGAGGCCGCTCGGGAACAGGGGGGAGGGGAGTAGCCCATGCGTGCGGAGTGGAAGCGTCCCTTCATCCGCGCCATGATCGTTACGGGTGGGATCGGACTCGCCTTCTTCCTCTTGATCTTCGGGGCAGCGTTCTTGCTGGGGAACTGGGAACAGTTCGGGGGCCCCAAGGTCGCTCTGCTGGAAGTCGATGGCATCATCTCCGAACCGGAGGGGATCGTCGAGCAGATTCGGCACCATTTGGAGAATCGGACGGTTCAGGCCTTCGTCATCCGCATCAATAGCCCGGGAGGAGGTGTCGCGGCTTCACAGGAGATCTATCAGGAGATCAAGAAGATCCGCCAGGTCCACTCCAAGCCGGTGGTCGCCTCTCTCTCGACTGTCGGGGCATCGGGAGGCTACTATATCGCTGCGGCGGCGGACAAGATCGTGGCCAATCCCGGAAGCATTACGGGGAGCATCGGGGTCATCATCCAGATCCCCAACATCTCGGACCTGCTGCAGAAGGTGGGGATTCGATCGGTCGTGATCAAGAGCGGGCCGTATAAGGATATGGCATCGGCGACGCGAGACCTGTCTCGCGAAGAGCAACAGTTGCTCCAGCGTCTGATCGACGACATCCACGATCAGTTCATCGAGGCGGTGGTCGAAGGGCGCCACCTCTCGCGGCAGCAGGTCGAGAAGGTCGCCGACGGTCGGATCCTGACCGGCCGCCAGGCCCTGGAGATGGGTCTGGTGGATCAGCTCGGGAACCTCGAGGACGCCATCGACACCGCAGCACGAATGGGCGGCATCCCGGGCAAGCCACGGATCGTGCAGGTGAAGCCGCGTGAATTCTCCCTCCTCCGGCTATTGTTTGGAAGCACTGCCACGGGGTGGCCGCAGAAGCTTCTGGGGGGTGAGGGAGGACAGTATTCGGTTGATTACCTGTGGCAGTGGTGAAACCCGGTGGAGAGCGGAGGGGAGCGATGACCAAAGCAGACCTGGTGGAGAAAATCGCTGCGACGGTCAATTTGACGAAAAAGGAGACCGAGGTTGTCATTGATACCATCTTCGAAGGCATCGCTAAGGCGCTGGCATCGAACCAGGACGGCAAGGTTGAGCTTCGGGGCTTCGGGAGCTTTCGGGTTCGCCGCCGCGGGGGCCGCCAGGGTCGGAATCCCCAGAGTGGTGCGACAGTCAATGTCCCCCCCAAGAAGGTTCCCTACTTCAAGCCCGGAAAGGAGCTGAAGGCCCTCATCGACAGGTAATCCCTCTTCACGTAGGAAGGCCCTTCCGTTCAGACCTGTCTGGCAGGCCGTCAGTTCATGGGCAACGTGAGGCGCCCCGGGAAAAAGGATGCTCAACTGCCTCGCTTTATCGAGGGAAGGGCTGAAGAGGTCCAGGAACTCTTCGGAGCCCCGGTGCCTATACTGCCGGAAGGCCCCGAGGCTACCGAAGACCAACCCGCTTTTCTCGTCCAGCTGCACCCCGGTCTTCAACCCGCCTTCCTGAACTTCCTGGGAACGATCTCCCGTTCCCTGGCCGAGAGCGTCGGAGAGCCCCGGGAGTCTCAACAGACCGAGTGGGCCTATTTCCAACTCCTGCTCCAGATCACCAAAAATATCATCGAGAACGAGCGGCGCTCTGGGCTCCTGAACCTCTTCTGGCTGGCCCATTCCAAGGAGGTCGCGGGCACTGTCCACGAGTACTTCAACCGTGAAGGGGTTCCGGCGTATCTCAAGTACCAGATGCACCCGCTGGTACGCGGTTTCTACCGTCTCCTTCATCGATCAACCTTGCACCATTTCTCCAGCAGCGCCGCTCAAACCCTGGAGTATAACCTCGGGAACCCGTTCAACCATCGCCTGATGGAGAGCCTTTTCGACGATCAACTTCCCCTCACCGAGCTAGACATGCCCCGCGTGAATCTCGAGGGGGTGCTGATCCCCCAAAACCGGCGGTTCCGTCTCAGCGGGGAGGAGTTCAGAGAGCTGGCGAATGTCCTGCGTGACCGGATTCGCCAGGGGGTCATCAGGCAAGAGTACCCGCTGCTTGATCTGGTGAAGGCCCATCTGCCGACCCTGGACGCGTCCATATATGATCAGGAGGCAGCCCGAGTCAAGATGATGTTTCACCCGACCATCGTGACGTATCTCCTCACGGACTACGACGAGACCCACGGGCGGCTCACCAGTTCATCCGTCCTCAAGGCGGCTCGGGACCGCCGCGGCGGATGGCAACATCTCTTCCGGGATTACCTCGACCTTGTCCAGGCGGTGCGACGCTCTGAAGTTATCCACTGGCAACGGAGCAACATTGCCCTGATTCCTGCAGGGTTCGTCGAAATCGACCTCAAGAAATACTTCGCCGAGGGGCGGCTCTTCCAGTTTTCCGAAGCCACCGAGATCGTCCAGAGTGCGCGCAAGGTGACGATTCTCTTTGCGGACCTCCGGGGTTTTACGGCGGCCTCGGAGGGTGGAATCTCTGAAGTTGAGCTCTCGCGTTCCCTGTACCCTGTGTTCGACCCCGTGGCCGGCATCGTCAGACGGTTCCAGGGGCAAATCGACAAATTCACTGGTGACGGAGTGATGATCACTTTTGGCACCGCCCAGGCCACTCCTGAAGACGAAATGAACGCCCTCCGCACCGCGATTGCGATCCAAGGGGTGGTCAAGGAGCTCCAGGCGCAGGGCAGGATGTCTTACCGCATGGGAATCAGTCTTCATACGGGTCGGGCTCAAATCAGCCGCTTCATCCGCGACGAAAAATCGGTCGATACCACGGTGATCGGCCGCCATGTCAATATCGCCAGCCGTGTCACAGGCTCTGGGAGCCGCCCCTGGGAGTTGGAAGACGAGACGAGACCCCAGCTGGGAAATGTGGATCAAGACGTCTGGATCGATCAGGAAGGGATCCTGTACAACTGGGGAATTGCAGCGACCCAAGAGCATGTGGAGGTGCTTCGACGCAGTGTCCCCTGGCAGGTGGAGGAAGGGAAGCGGGGCACCCGATATACGTATTTCGACCCGAAACTCCAAAAAAAGATCTTGATCGAGTATGTGGGGGATGCTAAGTTGAAGGGTGTCGGGCGGGCGCAGCCCATCTACCGGGTGATCACCGCTTGACGATCCGGGAAGGCCGATGGTACGATGAGAATTACCTTATGGGCGCCCTGGAGGATGCAGTACATCGTGGGACCGAGGTCCGACGGATGTATCCTCTGTGAGAAGGCGCACGACACGGAAGACACCAAGAATCTGATTCTGGCCAGGGGCTCCTGTACATACGTCCTCATGAACATCTACCCGTACAACTGTGGTCACCTGATGATCGCTCCCTACCGCCACCTCGAGTCCCTGGAGAAGCTTTCGGTCGAGGAAAAGGGGGAGATGGTTGCTTGGGCATCGAAGAGCGAGCGCATCCTCCGAGATGCCTTCCACGCCGAGGGATTCAACATCGGGATGAACCTGGGAAAAGTGGCGGGGGCGGGGATCGATGACCACCTGCACATGCATGTGGTTCCCCGCTGGAGTGGGGACACGAACTTCATGCCGGTCTTGGGCGAAACCAAGGTGATTCCGGAGTACCTGGAGGAGACGTACGCCAAGCTCCTGCCCTACTATGCGGATACCTGAGGGAAGGGGAGAAGAGCAATGCTGATCCGGATGTCCGTCCGGGGGATCGCCCTTGATCCGATCACCAATATGCCCATCATCATTCTCAAGGACGTGGAGGAGAAGCGGGCGCTCCCGATCTGGGTGGGAATCTTTGAGGCAAACGCTATTGCCCTCGAGCTCGAGAAGATCGCGACGCCTCGGCCCATGACCCATGACCTGATCAAGAACATTCTCGACGGGCTGGGGGCCACCGTGCAGCAGATCGTGGTCAATGACCTCAAGGACAACACCTTCTTCGCCGTCATCGAGGTCAACTATAACGGGAATATGGTAAGTATCGACGCGCGACCCTCGGACGCGATCGCGTTAGCGCTGCGAGTGAACGCGCCGATTTTCGTCACGGAGAAGGTGGTGAGCAAGGCGAAGAGCATGGACATCGCCGAGGAAAAGGAAGAGACGGATCGCTGGAAAGAGTGGTTGGAGAATCTCAAGCCCGAGGATTTCGGCAAGTACAAGATGTAGCACGTTCGCGAACTGCACCGCTGTCACGGCCGCGCCCCGCGGCCTTCGTTTTTTCAAGCGCCCAATAGGGGTGTAGGGGAGGGGTTTTCTGAGTTGCCCGAAGCTTTATGGTAGTTCGGTGTTATGTAAATTGCGTGAGCAGTTTACATAATACTCCTTATCCGACGTAAGCTCTTACCGTTCACCTACCTCCATCAACTCCTCCGCCCGACGGGCCCAAGAAGTCCCTGCGTATTCCTCGGCGATACGGCGATATACTTCCACCGCCTCGGCCCGGCGATCAAGGTGGCTCAGCGACCGGGCAAGCCCGAGAAGCGCTTCAATGCTGAGACTGGAATCCTTGTAGCGTTCCCCGAGGGTACGAAAGATGGCCGCGGCGTCCTCATAGCGTTGCTGGGCTTCCAACGTGTAGCCTTTCCCGATGCCGGCCAAGAGCACCCACGATCCTGCAGGATACTGCTCGAGATACCCCTGATACGCGCGGAGCGCCTTTTCGTAGTCCGCTCTTTGATAAGAGATGTTTCCCATGAGGAGCAACGCCTGCTCCGCTGCCTTCGAGGAAGGATACTCCTTCCGGATCTGGGGGAGTAGCACCTGCGCTTCTTCCAGCACCCCGCTGTTTCCCTCTGAAGGTTTCCCCCCCTCCGTTACCTTGAGCAACGCCTCGAAACCGGTAAGCGCCCTCGTCATAATGGCTTGCGCCGCCTCTTCCTGTCGCGTCCTCCAGGTATGATACCCCCACCATCCCAGGGCGGCCGACACAACTGCCAACGCCCCAAGTCCAACGGGCAGCCGTCGCTCATACAGCCAGAGCGCTATATCCCGGGGTGTCACTCCACTCGCTGTCCTGGCGCCCCATTTGCGTGGCATGCACCCCTCACGCTGACGTCGATGCTAGGCCTGGCAGGCCCCGAACCCGCCGCACGGATATCCGGAACGTTTTTTCTTTTGTACCACTTGAGCGTACTTGCGGGCAACTCCAAAGTCGCCTCGCATCGACGCCAGGACATTCTTTCCCATTCGTGGGTGTCATTTCAGGGGGATTTGTATAGCTGAACTGTAACTTTATATAGTATAGTGTTAATAGCTGTTATTATTGACATAAATAAACATGCAATAGCGAGGATTCACGAGACCTGTGTTCGATGGCAAGACCAGGCTTGCTGGCTTCCGTGGCCCCCGCCTGGGTTGGAACGGGCCTGGCCGGTGTTCGAGCCTGAGTTAGAAACCACTGGCCGGGTGGGTACCATTTCGGACGCAGAGAGGTCGGAGGGGATTGGCAAATAGCTGGTGGGCCTGGCAGGACTCGAACCTGCGGCACGAGGTTTAGGAAACCTCTGCTCTATCCGCCTGAGCTACAGGCCCTCACGGGTTGAGCACACCATCGCTCTGCTGCCCATTCTAGGCGATCGTAGCCCCTCCCGCAAGAGACAGAGTTCAGCCTACTGCGGTCCCGCCTCCGGCTCCACGCTGGACGCAGAGGGAAGGGCGTCACCAGGGACGTCGCCGATGAAGGTGAGCGACTCCTCCCCCTTCAGGTGGTGAGGGCTCACGGCCCAGTTTCCCCGACAGCTCAAGCTGAGCACCTCGTGCGTCGTTTTGGGGCCGACGAAAAGACTCGTGTAGATGCTGCTCAGGCCCCCGAGGACACAGAAGCTGGCCTTCACCGGGAAGTACACCACTGACCCAACCACGCTTCCCGTCCCAATGCCGATCTGCTCGAGGGTACTCTCGTCCGGGCCGGTATCCGCCCACACGGGCACCACCAGCGCCACGAGGGCCAAACCGATCAGGATTGCCGCGATCCGTTTCTTCTTCATCGATATCCCCCCTTTTCTCTCTTCCTGTTCCGTGCTTCCTTCTCGACCGCGTTCTCTGAAAAAGCATAATTATTTATGTCTATATATATGGGTATAATACTTCTGTCAAGAAAAATTTGACAGTCCCCCTTTTTTGCTCTAGACTCCCGGAGCGATGGCCCAGGAAAGGAAAGCCAAAGAGATCGGTCGCAGAATCACCGGTATCCTCGAGGCCAAGGGGTGGCGAAAGACCGATCTCATACGCCGGTCAGGCCTCAAGCAGGCATCCGTCTACGAATGGCTCCGGGGTGAGGCCGAACCCAGGGGTGAGGCACTCAGCAAGATTGCCCAGGCCCTCGAGGTCTCGACCGACTATCTCCTGGGATCGGATCCCGTGTATAGCCGGTTGACCTACAGGCAGGTTGCGGCGAAGGAAAGCCTGCGCTTGTCCCTTCGAGCGCTTGACATTCGACCCGGGCATGCCGACTACCTCATGTACGAGGAGCTGGGATCCCTTGACGGAGCTCCCAAGTCGGTCACGGGGTGGCGCGACTTCATCACCCAGTTCTTGCCAAAGATCAGCGAGCACCTTCGCGCGGATTCTCCCCGGCAAGGAGGCGATCGGCCCCGCAAGGTGTTTCCGCTACAGCGGCCAGACACGCCTGCGGGAGGCAGAAAGAGGAGAGGATTGTGAGGCAGACATACGGGATCTGTAAGAAAGAAAGCGAAGCCTAGTACTGAATGAGGGAAAAGACGGGATAATCGGCGAGCTTCTCTCGCCCTTTGAGAAAGGTCAGTTCCACCAGGAAGGCAATCTCCACAATTTCCCCGCCGAGCTTGTTCACCAGATCGACAGCCGCCCCAACAGTCCCCCCTGTGGCGAGGACGTCGTCGGCAATAAGGACCCGCGTGCCTGGCTCAAGGGCATCCTCGTGGATCTCCAGCGTATCTGTCCCGTACTCCGACTGATAGACCGCCCGATAGGTCCGAAACGGGAGCTTCCCCGCCTTTCGGATCAGCACATGTCCGGCGCCGAGCTTGTAAGCCAAGGCAGAGCCAATGATAAACCCCCGGGCTTCTACACCGACGACCACTTGAATCCCCCGGTCCCGGTACCGATCACCTAACAAGTCAAGGGCCGCTCGAAAGGTCTGGCTGTCGGCCAGGAGAGGCGTGATGTCCTTGAAGACGACACCCGGTTTCGGAAAATCGGGAATATCCCGAATTTTTCCTTTGAGAATGTCGATCATCGCCTCGGCCATCCTCTCCCCTTTACCGCCCAAAGCGAACGCTGAAACTCATGAACCGTCCCGTATAGGGCCCCCAGGACTCCTCCACCCTCTCCACGCGGGCGCCGGACGGCCCCTGCTTCAGCTGCTCCAAGAGCTGTTCGAGGGTGCTTCGCTCGCCCTCGGCCATCACCTCGACGCTCCCGTCCGACCGATTCATGACATAGCCGGCAAGCCCGATCTCCTCAGCCACACGTTCGGTAAAGTACCGGAACCCCACCCCCTGGACCCTTCCGATGACCCGAGCGGTCAGCGATGCCTTTTCCGGGACCATCGCGTCCTTGCCCCCCGCCCGATGAAACTGCTCACCGCATGGGACCGAACCCGATTCTTCATCCAGAGTCCCATCATGGCGCGAGCACACGATGCGGTGAAGGGGAGAAACGGAAAGATAATCGAGACAGGTGATTGGTCGGGGCGCGGGGATTTGAACCCCGGACCCCTTGGTCCCGAACCAAGTGCGCTACCAGGCTGCGCTACGCCCCGACATGGAATACTACCCTTTCCTCACTCCCCCTGCCAGCCGTGTTCACCCACCAACCTGACGAAGACGCAACCGACCAGCTCCTCCTGGTCCACCCCATCCTCTTTTCTCAAGACCCTGCGCAGAGTCTGGGCATGGGGAGATCCCACCGGAATCACCAATCGTCCGCCCACCTGAAGCTGCTCTACGAGGGGAGGCGGCACGCAAGGGGCGCCTGCCGTGACCACGATCGCCTCAAAGGGGGCCGCCTCAGGCCACCCCATGCTTCCGTCGCCAACGCGTATGGTCACGTTATCGTATCCGAGGCGTCTCAGGGTCCCTTGTGCGCGATCAGCAAGGGCGGGAATGCGCTCGATCGAATAGACCTGACCAGCCAACTCCGCCAGCACAGCGGCCTGGTATCCTGATCCAGTGCCGATCTCTAGGACCCGTTCGCCTCCCTGAAGGGAGAGGGCAGCGGTCATCACCGCGACCATGTATGGCTGCGAGATTGTCTGCCCCTCTCCGATCGGCAAGGGGGCGTCTTCGTACGCTCGCCCGGCGAGGACAGGATCAACGAACAGGTGTCGTGGAACCTTGCGCATCGCCTCGAGGACCCGAACATCAGAAATCCCTCGCCGCTCCACCTGCTCTTTGACCATCCGTGCCTGGGCGGTGGCATAATCACCGGCTGCTGCCCCCCACCCATTCCCTCCCCCATTGGAACAACACCGTTCAGTGTGCAAGTGTACCACGCTCCGCGGCATGAGGGGTCTCGTCATGCCAAGAGAGTCTCCCACCCCTTGAGAGCCTCCGCTGCCGCGTAGTTGGTCAGATCGAGATGGAGCGGGGTGATCGAGATCTTCCCCTCCATCACCGCCTCGTAATCGGTCCCGCCCAAAAGCTCCCAGGTAGGTTCCCCTCCTCCAATCCAGTAATACGTTTTTCCCCGAGGATCCATCTTCTCCACGATGAGCTCATTATAGCTCCGCTTGCCTTGGCGGGTGACCGCCACTCCCCTCACCTCCCCGGCCGGGACATTGACGTTGAGCAGGGTGTCCCGCGGCAGCCCCCGCTCCAGCACCGCCAGGGCCAGGCGCACCGCAAAGGCGGCCGCCGTCGCCAGGCCGTGCTGCGAAGGCTCGACCGCTGAAATGGCGATGGCAGGGATGCCCAAGAGGGTTCCCTCCACGGCGGCCGAGACGGTCCCGGAGTAGGTGATGTCATCGCCCAGATTTGCTCCCAGATTGATCCCCGAGACGACCAGTCGTGGCCTTTCCTTGAGCACCCCCATGACCCCGAGCGTGACACAATCGGTCGGGGTGCCATCCACCACGTACCAGCGGGGAGCGATCTCCGTGGCCCGGAGGGGCTTGTGGAGAGTGAGTGAGTGTCCAGCGGCACTCCGCTCGCGGTCGGGAGCGATGATAGACAGCTCTCCAACCTCTTCCAAGGCCCCGGCTAACGCCTTGAGCCCAGGGGAGTGGATGCCGTCATCATTGGTGACCAAGATCGTCGGTCGCTTTGACATGCCCCTGCTAGAGACCGGAGGCGGGAATGCCGCGGACGGCTCGGGGACCGCTCGGACGAGCATATGAATGAGTGCTGGTCGGGGCGCGGGGATTTGAACCCCGGGCCACTGGCCCCCCATGCCAGTGCGCTACCAGGCTGCGCTACGCCCCGATCCCGAGGCTGAGCTACGATCGATCGAGGAGTATGCCAATGGCCTCGAGCCCTTCCCGGATCCGCTGAACTTGCTGAAGGAGATCAGTCGGCTCTGTCTCGTCCTGGAGCTGCCGCCTCGCCCCAGCAATGGTGTATCGCTTGTCATACAAGAGTTCCTTGATCTTTAAGATGATTTCGATATCCCGCTTCCGGTAGAGGCGTTGGCCGGTGCCACTCTTTTTTGGCTGGAGCGGGGGGAATTCCGATTCCCAATACCGCAGGATATACGGCTGGATTTTGGTGAGACGCGCCACCTCGCCGATGCGAAAATACAGCTTGTCCGGAATCGGCTCCCTCCGGCGCGAGTCACCCCGCCTCGTTTCCCGCCGGGACGTTGACACGTGCCTCCGCGACTGGTTCGCCACGCCTGACATCCTCCAGAACTACGCCTGGGAGTTAACTGCCTGTTGAAGTGCCTTCCCGGGTTTGAATTTGAGGACCTTGCGCGCCGCGATGATAATCTCCGACCCGGTCTGCGGATTTCTCCCTTTTCTGGCCCGCTTCGCCCGCACCTGAAAGGACCCAAATCCCACCAACTGAATCTTCTCACCCTTGGTCATGGCCTCTTTCAGGGCCTCAAATGTCGCTTCGACCGCCTCCATTGCCTGTTTTTTCGTCAACCCCTTTTCTGCTACCAGCGCTGCCAGGTCTGCCTTGGTCATGCCGCCACCTCCCTTCTTCTTCCCCGGCCTGAGGAGACACCGTGCACCTCCCCCGCCAGACGCTCACGGGAAGAAAATTCAGCGTTTGATAATGACGGGTGTGAACCCCTGTTTCTTGAGGGCCTCGAGGGTCTTGAGCGCCTCCGCGCGATCTGCGTATTCGCCGACCCAGACCTGGTGCACCGGGGTGGGGGCAGGCTGGGAAACGATCCTAGCCGTGTGGTTTTTCTTTTCCAGATTGCGAGCGAGGTCGATGGCGTCGTCCAGGCGGACGGATGATCCCACCTCGAGACGGAACTTCCCGTTCGCGCCCTGGACCACATTCGACGGAAACCCGTCCACGTTCAATTGCCGTGCGGCCTGCTCCGCCTCCTCGCGGCTGTTGAATTCCCCGCTGTAGACTCGATGGCGGGTGACGCGGGCTGTGGTCTTTTGCACAACCGCACTGTACCCGATCTTCTTGAGCCGCTCCAGAAGGGACCGGGCGTTCTGCTCGACGACCAGGGAAGCGACCTGGACACTGTAGCGCGCCTCTCCCGTCTCCTTCGGCTCCGTCGCCTTGGCCAACGACTTCGGGGCGGGTTTCTCTGCGACTGTTGGGGCGGGTGGCGGCTGGGGAGCCGCCTTGTCGGCCCTCGTTGGCGCTGAGCGTTCGGATGGAGCCTCCGGCGGTTTCGTCACCCCCGGCACCGCTTCCCTCGGGGTTTCCGCCTTGGGTGACACCTCTGGCTCTCGCCTCTCGGTCTCGGGTGGTTTCAAGGGGATTGGCGGCTTCACCGGCGCCTGACTCACTTGTGGAGGTTTCGTTGGAGCCGGGGGCGGGGGTGGCGGTACACTCTTGCCACCAGGGGAAAGGGAAATCGGCAGGGGCAGTGGGATGTCGCCAAAGTACGTGGTGTACACATAGAGGCCCCCGGCGATAATAACGCCGACAAGGCCTATGATGAGCAACCGCCTGGCCTGTGGACTCAAGCTCCCGGTGGATCCCCTCTCTGGGTCTAAGGGTTCAAATGACCTTTTGAGAAAATTATATCTTTTCATAGACACTCCTTGAAGAAACCTTGCGCAACCTTGCGTATTATAGTGATCAAAGGCTCGTGTGTCAAACCTTTTCTTTCGGGGTGTCTTGCCTCGTGTGAGCGGACGGCGCGCAGGAAAACGCCGGACCCATCGACGGTTTACGGAATCTTTGCTTTAAGGTAATGGCTATAACCCTCAGTGATCACGGCAGAGACCGTATCTCCCGGGACAAGCGACTCTTGCGAGAAGTGGACCAGTTGGTTTCTCCGGGTGCGACCAGTCGCAACGCTGTGCATCTTCGGGTTCGGCCCCCCCTCGATCAAGACCTCCTCGATCTTGCCCACCCGCTCGCGATTCTTCTCCAGCGCGATCTCGTCCTGAAGCTGGAGGACGGTATGAATCCGTTCTGTCTTCGCTTCCCCTGAGACCTGATCGGGATACGTGGTGGCCGGCGTGAGCGGCCGGACGGAGTATTTGAAGGCGAAGATGCTATCGTACCGCACCTGACGCAGGAGGCTCAGGGTTTCCTGAAAATCCTCTTCACTCTCTCCGGGAAAGCCCACGATGAGATCGGTGCTCAACGCGATGTCGGGCACCGTCTGTCTGAGCATCGCGACCTTTTCGAGGTATTGCTGCCGGGTATAGAGGCGACGCATGCGCGCCAGGACCCGATCGGACCCGGCCTGCACGGGAAGATGCAGATGCTCGCAGACACTCCTCAGGCGGGCCATCACCTCGATGAGGTCCGGGGTCAGGTCTCTCGGATGCGAACTCGTGAAGCGCACTCGCATGTTCCTCCCCACCAGGGCATCGATGGCCCGCAGGAGATCGGAGAAGCGCGTGCGGGGTTTGAGATTCTTGCCGTACGCATTGACAGTCTGCCCCAGCAAAGTGAGCTCCTTGTAGCCCTGCTTCAGCAACTCCTCGACCTCGGCCAAGATGTCTTCGGGAGGGCGGCTCCGCTCTGGTCCTCGGGTATAGGGCACGACGCAGAAGGTGCACAGGTAATTGCACCCCTCCATGATGCTGACCCAGGCCTTGAAGGGGCTCTCGCGGCGAGGTCGCGGTGAGCGGATATAGAGGGGGAGCGGCTCCTGGGGTCGGGGGAGGACCGGGGGAGCCGGGGCGCCTCTGAGCATCTCCGGGATGCGATAGATCATTGCCCCGGGCCCGGCCAGCAGGTCGAGGTAGGGAAAGCGATCCTTGAGGCGAACCCCCTCCCGCTGGGCCAGGCATCCACACAGGCCGATCTTCATTCGAGGGTTCTGGATCTTGAGCTTTTGGAAGGTCCCGAGGAGACTATAGACCTTCTGTTCGGCTTTTTCGCGGATGCTACACGTATTGATGAGGATCAGGTCCGCTTCCTCTGCCGTCTCTGTCAGCTCGAAGCCTTCCTGGGCCAGGACGCCGGCGATCTTCTCTGAATCCGCTTCGTTAGCCTGACAGCCGAAGGTAATCAGCTTGAGCTTGGCCATCCATCCACCTTCTGCGTCGCGGGCGCGTTCAGTCAGTACAGGTGGCAACTCACCCAGTGCCCGGGGGAGACCTCGCGAAGGACCGGGGCCTCCGTGTCACACGGATCAAAGCGCTTGGGACAACGTGGGTGGAACCGGCAACCGGCCGGGACCTGGATGGGACTGGGCGGGTCTCCCTCGAGGATGATCCGTTGCCGTTTGGTCTTGGGGTCGGTCACCGGGATCGCGGACAGGAGGGCCTGCGTATAGGGATGGAGAGGATTCCGGTACAGCTCATCGCTTTCCGCCAGCTCCACGATCTGCCCGAGGTACATGACCGCGACGCGATCGCTGATGTGCTTCACCACCCTGAGGTCGTGGGCAATGAACAGGTAGGTGAGCCCCAGCTGCCCTTGGAGATCCTCAAAGAGGTTGATCACCTGCGCTTGGATCGAGACATCCAGGGCGGAGACCGGTTCGTCTGCGATTAAGAGCTCCGGGCCCACCGCGAGCGCCCGGGCAATACCGATCCGCTGCCGCTGCCCGCCGCTGAACTCGTGGGGGTAGCGACCCATATGTTCGCGCCCCAGTCCCACCATCTCCAGGAGCTCTGCCACTCGATCGGTCTTCTCCTTTCCCCGCGCCAGCCGGTGGATGACCAACCCTTCGCCCACGATCTCCTTCACCGACATGCGGGGGTCCAGCGAGGAATAGGGATCCTGGAATACAATCTGCATCTTGCGCCGGAGCTGGTGCATCTCCTTCCTGTTCGCCTTGAAGACGGGAGTCTTGCCGAAATGGACCTCCCCGGCGGTCGGCTCCAAGAGCCTGAGGACGAGGCGCGCCGTGGTCGATTTGCCGCACCCCGACTCCCCCACCAGTCCCAGGGTCTCTCCCCGACCGATGGCAAAGCTCACGCCATCCACCGCCCGAACGTCGGCCCGCTCCCCGAACCAGAGCCCCTTCTTGACGGGGAAGTATTTCTTGAGATCTTTCACCACAAGAAGGGGTTCCATGGTTCGCTGCTACGCCAGGATGCACCGAGCCCAGTGGCCTGGTCGAATCTCCCTGAGTTCCGGCTCTGTGGGCCAACAGTCTCCGATCACCTTCGGACACCGGGGGGCGAACTTGCATCCGGTGGGGAGGTCCAACAGGTTGGGGATGAGACCGGGGATTGCCGTCAGGCGCCTGTGCCGTTTTCCCGTCTCCAGTTTGGGGAGCGATTCCAATAGGCCCTGGGTGTAGGGATGCAGGGGGGTCTCAAAGAGCTGTTCCGCGGAGGCCTCTTCCACGACCCTGCCGGCATACATCACCACGACCCGGTCGGCAGTCTCCGCGATGACCCCCAGGTCGTGGGTGATCAGGATCACCGCCATCTGCATCTCCTCCTGGAGACCCATGAGCAGGTCGACGATCTGTGCCTGGATGGTCACGTCCAGGGCGGTGGTGGGCTCATCGGCGATGAGGAGCCTCGGACCTAAGGCGAGGGCCATCGCAATCATGACGCGCTGGCGCAATCCCCCCGAGAGCTGGTGGGGATACTCGTACGCCCTCCTGGCGGGGTCGGGAATCTTGACCCGCCGCAGAACCTCAACCGCCCGATCCCATGCTTCCCGCCTGGAGACCTTCTGATGGTGCCGGATCCCCTCCGCCACCTGCTCCCCCACCGTGAAGACCGGGTTGAGGGACGTCATAGGCTCTTGAAAGATCATGGAGATGGCGCACCCGCGGATGCTGCGCATCTCCTCCTCGGGCAGGCGTAAGAGATCTCGCCCCTCAAAGCAGATCGTGCCGCCGACGATCCTCCCCGGAGGGTTAGGGATCAATCGAAGGATCGACA
>Ga0209431_10000192_pt1 | contig 47891 bp, 51 predicted proteins | sample RifCSP13_3_FD_184021 | JGI IMG/M metagenome (GOLD analysis project Ga0209431, IMG submission 184021) | Soil microbial communities from Rifle, Colorado - Rifle CSP2_sed 13_3 (SPAdes) (version 2) | ecosystem: Environmental > Terrestrial > Deep subsurface > Rock core/Sediment | place: Rifle... | reverse complement strand
TAGCTTGATTTAAAACGCGTCTTATTTCTCTTCGTCTTTTTGCTTCTTGTCTGGCAACCCTTCCCAATTCCAGTTGAACACTCGTACCCTTATCAAATCGAACAAAACCAAATCTTCCGAAATCAGAAAAACGGTCAGAACGTGCGGTTTGAACTTCAGAAAGTATACGGCTAGTTAAAGATCTTTCAGCGCTTCCATTCATCGTGCGTGAAATATAAACCTTTTACCTATGTAAAATCAAGTGAAAATTACAATAGGCTTGTAACGACTACCAACCTTTTTGTGTTGGTGCCGGGGGGAACGCAGGTCATTAACTTTTGGACCTTGCGAGTTTTTTGAAATCCTGATCGAAGCTTAGAACTTGAGCGTGCTCTTTTTCGGCTGTGACATGAACAATCAAGTCTATAAGGTCAATATTATACTGCTGATAAAGAAGTAAGCTTTCAAGAAGTACAATTCTATTCTCAAAAGTAAGGTAAGGAATGCTAATAAATTGAATTAATGCTTTTATAATATCTTCTTTAGGAATTCCGTAAATTCTCCTTAAAGCATATTCAGCTTCAATTATCACTTCCCTCAAGAAGATTATCTCTATTTTCCCAGATTTGGCTTTTTGAAAGTACGCATTGACTTTTTTGAATTGCCGCAAATTATCTTGGAGCACATAGCGGAGCAAAATATTTGTGTCTGCAACGTATTTCACACCACATAAAGCTTCTTGGAGCTTTTCCTGCGCTGTAGTTTTCTATATTTTTCGACAACCGCATTTTCCCAAGCTTTCTTTTCCATCTTGATAACCTCGTCGATGGGTTTATTTTTGATTGCATAACGGTGGAAAACTCCAGCTAATTCTGCAATATCCGCAACCGGCTCAACTATAAGTCTGTTATTTTCAAGTTTTACTGTGGCTTTTTTAGATTCGTTGAGTTTAAGTTCCTTGCGGAATTTAGCGGGGATGCTGATTTGCCCTTGTTTGGTTATACTCACTGTGTACATATATTAAAAATAACATCTTACATTAAATTTGTCAAACTGCATTACATTATCAATTCTACATTAACCTCAAAGCAAACTGGAAACAACTACCAACCGCTTGGTATTGGTGCCGGGGGGAACGCAGGTCATTAAGGTTAAATTGCGGCCGTTTTGGGTGATTGGGCCAAGGACAGAAAGGTCGTCGGGCTCGACCACTTTGGAGTATTGGACGACAAATCTGATCGTCTTATCACTAAGATCCACCAGAACCTCATCGCCGATTTCCAGCTTGGGCAACTCAGTAAAAATTGCTTTGTAATCTTTGGGATCTGCAAACTGGGGCAAGATCGAATGGCCGGTGATAAACGAATTGCCCAAATCGCCGGGAATTGCAGAACCCGGAAAAAGCGCCAGGTTTTTATCGAATTTGACTGCATCGACTTTGACCCTGGCCTTTTCGATCTCAAGTTTTGGGACTGAAACCAAAAATTCCTGCGGCCTTTTGCCTTCGGGTTTAAAATCGGTAACAAAGTAAGAAAATCCGTCTTGTTCCTGAACAACTTGGATATTTGTGCCGGCGACGCTTCCTTGGGAAATTACTTTACCCGCCGGTACGGGGAACTCCGCAACTTTTGCGGTTAGTTTTGGCAGGGTTACAAATTGCCAGGTTAAAAGCGGCCAGACGGCAAAGGCGACTGTTGCAATGCCGATTGAAAGCATTAAAAAAGAAAAGGACCTTTCCCGAAATTTGCGCTTTTTTTCTTCGTGGCCCGAAGGTGCTTTGATATAAACAGTCTCGGCCATTTTTTAATTCGACTCAACCTTAAATTTAATCTTTGCAGGATCGCCGGGCAGGGAACTGGCAAACAAAAATCCGGGCGAGAACTGTATTTCCACCCCGGAAACGTTTGGAATTTCCAGCACTTTTGCCCTTGCTTCCTTAATGCTTTTCCCCTTGATCTGATCCTTCAATTGATCTTCCGAAAAATCGGGGATTAGCTTGGCGGCAAAAGAGCCGGAAAGAAAAAGACTGTCTTTTTGCCTTTTTGCCGAGATTTCGCGAATTTCAATGTCTTCACCCCTTGCCTTAAACCCCTGCGGTACCTGACCTTCAAGGCTCTTGGCAAGCACGTTTTTTAGATTTTGCTCGTCAAAAACAAGAGCAGAAGCTTCAACTTCCATATCCAGATTCACAAGTGAAGCTTCATCACCTGCTTTTTTGTCAAAATTTTTGCGCGATGCCTCAACCAGGACAGCTTCGTCGACGAGTTTTTCCGAACTTAGCTCAGATTTTAATTTTTCCTTGGCCTTTTGGGAAAGCTCACCAAAAAGCGATTTTTCAAGTTTTGTTAAGTCGTCCTGTGATGCGACAGAAACTTCTCTTTCCTGACCTCCCGAAAAAGCATTGTTGCTCCTTGCCGAATATAAAAGCTCGTCGAATTCCTGAAACGAAAAATCCGTACCTGCGCCAACGTTTCCGGACTCCCCTTTTTCTGATGCCGTAACGTTCGTATTGGCCTGACCCGGATTTGCGGCACTTCTTGAGGCAATTTCAACCTCGTTGTCGATTGTAAATTTGATTCCCCCGGATGAGACAATCACAGTGCTTTGGGGAAATGAAATTTGGTCGGTTGTCCAGTTAAAAACGGTCACTTCGCCCTTTGCGGGTTCGCCTACTTTTTCAACACCGGTTACTGTTGCCTTTTGCGAACCTGATTCGGACACTGAAATTTTGCGGCCTGAAAGTTCTGATTTTGACTCGTCGGCTGACCCCGTGATTACCTCCGCATCGATATCACCATCAATGCTCTGTTGTTTTGCTGAAATTACGACTTCGGCAGACGTTATGGTTTTTCCCAAAACAAAGCTTGCCGCAAAAAGTGCAACCACCAAAACTACAAGACCAATCGCCGTCTTTTTCAAAACCGGGCCTTTTCTGAAAGTTTCGAAAAAATTGGGCAGCCATGAAAAAGTTGTTACTTTATCCAAAATTTTTGACACAGAGGATTTTGCAGGCGGACCTGCTTTGGAAACAGATATATCGGCAATATCCTGCCTCGGAACCGCATATTCTTCCTTATCGGGAGATTCCAAAGGAGTCTCCATGAGTATGTCTTTCCCTTCGACAAAATCACTCCCCCGATCCGCTTCTGCAACTTCAGGCTCTTTGACTATTTGTTCATCTTTTATCTCTTCGCCGGTTTCTTTGGAAGTTTCAACCGATATCGCCGCTTTTGACTTCTCGCCGAAGGAGGGTTCATGGCCAAGAATATCGGCAGCCTGCGCATAAGCTGTTGCTTTGGCCAACTCGTCAAGATCCATTAAATCAACCTTGGGCTCATGGACAAAAATGCTTTTCCAGTCTGCCTTGGAAAGTTTTTGCAAAAGGGAATCTTCTTTATCCGGTCCAAAAACCACAATTCTTGCCGGTAAATCCTTGCCTTCTTCCGCAAGATCGGCAACAAGCTGTGTTATGCGTCCTACGGTAACTTCACCTTTTTCGACTTGCGACTTGGCAACATTGTTGTTTTCCAAAAGATGGACTTCTGTAAAGTTTTCAAACGCCCCGATAACAATAACGTTGGGGGTTACCTTTTCTTCTATTTTTAGAAAGTGGTTGACAGCAGCCGCGCAGGAAACGTAAGCCTGGGGGGAAAGTTCAAGATCCTTTGCAAGCTTTTTTAAAATCGCAAGCGCGTCTTTTGAAGGTGAGCCTTCGGCAAAGTAGAAATGGGAAAGACCAAAAACAGCCTTTGAAACGTCGGCTTTTGCCTCTTCGCCAGCTTTATCGATTGCCAAAGCCGCCTGATGAATCAAAACGTTTGCGTGCCCAATTGATTTTTTCCCAAACCCTAGAACTTCGATTTTTTCATCTGCAAAATCCCAAATTGCCGCCAGAATTTTGTCTGGTAAAACAGTTAAAGCAAGAAAGCTTTTTTGCTCTTCGTCTTTTTTAAAAATGTTTGAAAACGGCCCCGGAAAACCCATGGATATATTTAAACTGCCTCATATGAAGAGACACCCTACGGTGATTGGACCGGTGAAGAGCTAGGCAGTTCGCCCTGATCCAGTGGTGGTTGGGTCTGATCAGAGGGTATTACAGGTGCTTCACCAGTTGCCTGCTCCAGATCGCCGAATCCGCCTGTTTCTCTGTTGGGAGCAGGTGAAGGTTCCTCAAATTGGACTTCGGTGCTTTCTGTTTTGGCTGCCTCATTACCTCTTTTTGATAAAACAAAAAACCAAACCAACCCTAAAGCAAGTCCAATCAATATCAGAACCGAGATAATAATTATTAAGATTTTAATTTTACTTTTAGGACCGTCCGCAGGCGGCTGCATCTGGTTTTGGGCGGGTGCGGCGTTAAAGGGTGTCGGATCCGGCTGTTCAAAATTTGGTGGCGGGGTTGCGGGAGGAGGAGGCGGTGCCGGTGGAGGAGGCGGAGAAGCTGACTGAGACGGCGCACTCGGTCCTGCCAACTGCTGGTTTATGGCTTTGGATAGATCGACGTCTTGCACTGTTGCCGGAGTAACTAAATCACGATCATGTCCCAAATCCGCCAAAGGCGCCTGCGGCACTGAAACCGGTTCAGGTTTTGGGGGAGGGGGCGGCGCAAACTGCTGATTTTGCTGATTTTTTTCGTCTTGTGCCACGATATACTGCCCGGGCAAAATTGGATTTTGAGGCGGGTTTCCTACGGTGTTTACAGGTTGATCTTGTTTTTGATTGTTATCTTGGGCAGTTGGATCCATTGGTTTAACTACAAACAACTAATTGTTCGTTAATATTTTAGCATATATGCGCCGAATTCCAGAACCTGAAGATTCTTCCTTTATTATATTAAAATTCCCCAGCTTATCGGTCGATGCGGCATGCGGACCGCCGCAGTACTCTGCCGAATAATCACCAATTAGATAAATACTGACTTTGTCACCGTACTTTTCCCTGAAGAGTCCAATTGCCCCGATTTTATCCGCTTCTTCCTGAGTCATTAGTTTTTTGGCAAGAGGAATTTTTTCTTTGATTTTTTGGTTGACAATTTTTTCAACTTCTTTAATCTGCGAGTCTGTCATTTTGTCGCTGTGTGAAAAATCAAACCTCAGTCTTTCGTCTGTAATATGCGAACCAGTCTGATAAACGTGCTTTCCCAAAACATCACGCAAAGCCTGATGTAAAAGATGGGTTGCGGTATGAAGTTTTGCCGCCTGATCTGATTGAGTAACTAAACCACCTTTAAACATTCCAGCGGAACTTGATCTAGATAGTTCTTGGTGTCTTTGCATTGCTTGATTGCACTCGTTCATTGTCTCCTCATCAAATGCCAACCCCCAATCTGTCATTATTTCTTGTGCTATTTCTGGTGGTAAACCGTACGTTTCATAAATTTTAAAAATTTCATTACCATCAACCCTAATAACATTATTTTCTATTTTTATTCCAGGCGATCTATTTTCCGGATCAAATCCACCGATTGCCCTCGCGTAAATCTGTTTTAATGCTTTAATTCCTCCATCAAGCGTCTTTTTAAACTTTTGCTCTTCTCTTAGAAGCTCACCAATTATCGACTCCTTAAACTCAACTAAGTTCGGATAAAAATCACCGTAAGTTTTAATAATTATTCTGGATAGATCTCCAAGAAATTCTTGATCGATTTTCAATAACGTTGCATGCCGAATGGCGCGTCTGATCAGCCGTCTTAAAACATAGCCCCGCTCGACATTTGAAGGAGTAACTCCGTCCGAAATCAAAAAAACGGCTGCGCGCAGGTGGTCGGCAACAATGCGTGATGATTTTTGGGAAAAAGATCCCGAAAGGCCCTCAATCAGTTTTGCAGCAGGCAAAAAAACATCTGTTTCATAAATTGAAGAGGCGTTTTGCAAAACCGCCAAAATTCGTTCAAGCCCCATCCCGGTGTCGACGTTTTTTTGCTTTAGGGATTTAAACGAACCGTCTTTTTGCTTATCGTATTCCATGAAAACATCGTTCCAGATCTCCACAAAACGGTTATTATTTTTTGCCGGATCGGCATTACCTTTTTTGGGATCCAAATCGTAAAACATTTCGGTATCCGGACCGCAGGGGCCGGTCTCGCCGATCGGGCCCCACCAATTATCCTTTTTGCCGTATTTGAAAATATGGTCTTTGAAAACCCCAAGTTTTAGCCAAATGTTGTAAGACCCCTCATCAAACGGCGCATCGGAGTCACCTTTAAAAACCGAGACATAAATTCTTTTTGCATCAAGCTTCAGGTGATTTATTAAAAAATCAAAAGACCAGGAAATCGCCTCTTCTTTCCAGTAGTCGCCCAAGGACCAATTGCCGAGCATTTCAAAAAATGTGTTATGGACGTTGTCGCCGACATCGTCGATATCATCGGTCCGAAGACATCTTTGGATATTCACCAGACGCCGGCCTTCCGGATGAGGCATACCCAAAAGGTAGGGAACCAAGGGATGCATGCCGGCTGTGGTAAACATCACACGTTGTGTACCTGCAAGCTCGACAATATCCTGCGGAACCAAAGACGCCGAGGGAATAATCCTATGGCCCTTATCTTCAAAAAACTTGAGATATTTTTGCCTAAGCTCCGCCGATTTCATAATTTGAATTTTTTAATAGCGTCTTGAATATTTTGCTTATGATCCAATGCCATTTTGTCAGGAAGACTATCAAGATCAAACCACTTAGCGTCGAGTGCATCATCACCGTGTTTTAGTTTCCCTATTGGGCCCTCCGCCAAATAGACAAGATTAATAACCTGTTTAGGATGACGCTCAGGCTGACTGTAAACTCCTACAAGCTTTACGTTTTCAATATCCAGATTTGTTTCTTCTTTCAACTCCCTTTTAACTGTATCTTCTGCTGACTCATCCCATCCGACGTAACCGCCCGGTGTTCCCCAGAATTCTTTGTTTGGTTCCACTCCTCTTTGGATTAGTAAAATTTTGTGACCACTTACGACAATGGCATCAATCGAAACACCGCGATTTGCATACCTACCGCATTCGGGACAAGGCTCGTCGTTACTGAGAACGCGCATGGATTGATTATACTAAATGACGAAGTAAATTATGATTCAGCACCGTGGCGGCGGGAGAAGAAGAAGCGGCGGCCTTTTTTTTGGATTTTTTCAACTTGTTCGGGCACTTGTCGAATAACCGTCTCTACTTTTTCTTTTGCTTCTTCAAGATCATGACTTATTTCTTGAGATAATTCCTCTTTCTTCTGTTCTGTAACTTGCTCAATTTCTTCTTTTGCAGTTTGAGTTGCCTCACCTAATGAACCCAGAATTTTTGCACCTTCGGAAAGGAGCTTCTCTTTTAATTTCCGCCCCTCTTTATTTGCAAAAAGATAGGTCAGGGCAGCGCCTAAAATTACACCGGCAATAAAAGGAGCAAGATTATTTCCCTTCTCGTTTTCCATCTTTATCTCCTTTCTTGTCGCCTCTGTTAAGAAGATGGGCAATCGTTGCGCCGGTAGTCAGACCGCTAAGTATTGTACCTGCCTTTTCAATCGGCTTTTTGACTTCGGAAACCAAGCTGTCCGCATCATCAAAAAGGCGATTCAGGCGCCCTAAAGTCTTTCTTAAATCACGAAGGACATAAAAGACCTGGAAGCCTAAAACCACCAGAAAAATGGTTAAAACTATAACAACTGCAAGAAGTACGCTTTGAGAAAGTTCCATGGGCAGATCCTTTTTTTCGCCTCTAAAGTCTATACATTTGTTAAAAAGATTACAAGTGCTTTAGCGAATTAATCTCACAACTTTTACTCTTTTGGATTTCGGGGATAGCTTTTTGGAGGCAACAATTTCAATTTCGTTTCTTCCTTCCGTAAGCACCAGTTGGTAGGAGAATTCCCCGTCTTGGCTAACTGCTACAAATTCCCCATTTACGGCAACGGTTGCGTCTTTTTCCGTTTTGCCCGAAATTGCCACTGCCGGAATAGATGTAGTCAGATCGTCAGGCGGTGAGTTAACCTCCAGCTTTGGCGACGAAAGTACCGAAAGGTACTGCAAAACCAAATAGACAACAAAGACTAAAATTGCGGCAATCGTCAAAAATGATGCAAACCGCGAAGGAGTCAAATAAAATCTTTTTTTTGCTGAATGCGCGGGTTTTTTACCCTGATATTTGACCTCGTCATACTCTCTTCTGAAAAGCGCCAGCGTGTGCTCAACATCAAGGCCCAAATATTCTGCATAACTTCTGACAAAACCCTGGGCAAAAGGCGGTTCCGGAAGGCTCTGCCAATCTGACGTCTCTATTGCCTCCAGATTTTCGCGGTTAATTAAAAGATCTTCGGCTGCTTTTTTTAAAGAAATTCTCTTTTTATTTCTTGCGGAAGAGAAAATCCCCCCAATTTTGTTCATGGGTTTTGCCCGGGCTCTACTTCCTGGGCTGCAAGATAATCTTCTGCGTTTTTAATCAAAACATCCCTTGGTTTTGATCTGTCTCCCGGCCCGACTATGCCGGCCATTTCAAGTTCGTCTATTAAACGCGCTGCCCTTGCATATCCGACCCTTAACTTTCTTTGCAAAAGTGAAGCTGAAGCCCGGTCATACTGACAGACAATTCTTAGCGCTTCTTCGAACAGCTCATCCTGCGCGCCGGCTTTTCCAAGTGCAGCTCTGCCCACCGGAATTTGGGTCACTTCCTCCGTATAATGAGGTTCAAATCCTGATGTCTTCATAAACTCGATTAAATTTCTTACTTCCGTGTCGGAAACATAAACCCCTTGGATTCTTTGAGGTTTTGAGGCATCCGGCGGTACATAAAGCATATCCCCGCGCCCTAAAAGTTTCTCGGCACCAGGCTGATCAAGAATTACCCTAGAATCAATCATCGAAGAAACGTTAAAGGCAATTCTGCAGGGGATGTTTGCCTTAATTAAACCGGTAATGACATCAACCGAAGGCCTTTGAGTTGCCAGAACAAGATGGATTCCGGTTGCCCTGGCCATTGCCGCTAGTCTGGTAATCGCATCCTCCACTTCAACCGGTGCAAACTCCATTATTTTATAAAGCTCGTCGATGATAATGACAATGTACGGCAAAACTTGGATTCCGGAAAATTCGTTATAGCCGGCAATGTTTTTGACCTGTGCATCGTGGAAAAGTTTATAGCGCCTTTCCATTTCCGAAATTGCCCACTTTAGTGAAGATAAAATCTTATCCGGCTCAATTATTACAGGTGTTAAGAGATGAGGAATGCCATTGTATTCGGAAAGCTCAACGCGCTTTGGATCTGCCAGAATGAGCTTAACCTCATCAGGGCTTGCCCGAAAAAGAATTGTGGCAATCAATGAATTTAAAAGAACCGATTTTCCCGAACCGGTTGTTCCGGCAATTAAAACGTGGGGCATCCTTGAAATATCGGCAACTATTATGTTCCCCGAAACATCTAAACCCAGACCGACTGCAATTTTTTGTTTGTTTGTACGCAATACTTCGCTTGAGAGCGTGCTTTTTAATGTCACCATTTCCGGAGAAATATTGGGAATTTCGATTCCAACCAAGGATTTACCCGGAATCGGTGCTTCAATGCGCACATTACCGGTTGTTGTAGCCAGTGCCAAGGCAAGGTCATTTTGAAGGGTTAAAATCTTCGAAAGCCTGATTCCTCTGGGTATTTCCAGTGCGTATTGGGTAACAGTCGGACCAGGATTAACTTCGACAACTTTGGCAGTAATGCCAAAGCTCTCAAGCAGCTCTTCAATGGTATGGGCATTCTGCTTGATATTGCCGCGGTTGGCCGGAATCCCTTTACTGTCCGCAAGCAGTGAGAGCGGCGGGTACTGCCAAATTTTACCTTCCGTTGGCGTGCTTAAAACCAGATTTGAGGAAAGTTCGCCAGCTAGCCCATTTTCCTGCTGAAGCTTCTGCGCTCCGGCATTGACCAGTTGCGGATGCTCAATAATTTTTGGCCTGCGGGCGGGTGTAAACTTTGCCTTTAAATTCTTAAAAAAAGCGCCTATTGCTTTGAAAAATTTGACGATTGATGCCAATGCCTGATCCAAGCTTGTATTGGCAGCAATAATTGCAGAAACCAGAAACAGGCAAAACAAAACGAAAAAGGCGCCGGGAACAGTCACTGTCGATTTGGCAAAAAGCCAAAGTGCTTCTCCAAAGATTCCGGAAGAGCTTGAAGAAAATGGGGCGAGTAACCCCAAGGCTGCAAAAATGGCCGCAATGCTGCCGAATATTACGTTAATCTTTGCAAATTTAATTTTAACCGAAAGCAAAAGCAAGCCGGCAAAAACAGAATATATCGGCACCAATGCAACCCCCAGCCCAAAAAGGTAATAGAAATATTCCCGTAGGGAAAGCAGGGCTCCTGTCGAAGTAAAAAACGAGATTGCCAGAAGAACCGCAAATGCCAAAAAGAAAATGCCTATTATGCTGGTAATTGTTTTCTTTTCCAGATGTATTGGGGATACTTGAGAACGTCTTTTGTATCTTCTCATCTTCTACAATTTTACATTAAGTAAAACTTAAATGCTATAGGTCTAACACGGATGTCTTTTTACCAATCGGGTAGGTATTGCTTCACGTTGTCTTTTGTAAGCACAACTTTCGGGTTTGTTCCCTGGACTTTCAGCTTTGCCACTTTGCGGCATATACCGTTTATGGTCCTGTCCAAAGTTCTTGTGCCTGCGTCAAATCCCAGAGGCCTGACGATAAGAGGCCAGACTTCTTCCTGAATCGTCAAATCCGAAGCTGAAAGTCCGGATGCTGACATGGCTCTCTGAAAGAGATAATTTTTACCGATTATTATTTTTTCTTCATCTGCGTATGACGGCATTTCAATTAGTTCCAATCTGTCTATGACAGCCTGGGCAATACCGGAAGTATTATTGGCCGTGGCAATGAATAAAACCTGGGAAAGATCAAAAGGGAAATCGATAAAATAATCCAAAAACTTACTGTTTTGTTCAGGATCCAAAAGTTCAACCAAAACACCCATGATATCCGCTTTGGCTTCCTCGGTTATCCTGTCAAGTTCGTCAAGCAAAATAACCGGATTGTTGACCCCAACTCTTCTTAAAACCTTGATGATTTGGCCAGGTTCGGAATCCGGGTAAAACTTCGATTTTCCCCTAAGCTGCAAAGGGTCTCCCATGCCTCCCAAAGGAATACGGCCGAATTGTCTGCCCAGTGCCTGGGCAATTGAGTATGCCATGGTCGTTTTGCCGGTCCCGACCAAACCTACCAAAAGAAAGGCAGGCGCCTTTATCTTTTCCCCTTTTGCCTTTTTTAATGAGGCAACCGCAATGTATTCCATCACCCTTTCCTTTACCTGAACCAAACCGTAGTGATTTGCCTCCATTGTTTTTTTGGCATGTTCTATTGAAAGAATTTCCTGAGATGATTTATTCCAGGGAAGGGAAACAACCCAGTCAAGATATCGGAGGGTCTGCTGGTACTCCTGCGAGAATCCTGCAGAACCGGCAACACGGGCAAGTCTTTCAATTTCCGCTTTAGCTCTGATACTTAACTCTTGCGGGAGCTGGACACCTAAGAGTTTATCTTCGAGAATCTTAATATCCTCGAACCTTGATTGGGCAGAACTCATTTAAACTTAATTAAACCAGAAAAGGTATTGCCCAGCAAAGAAAACCGGGCTTCCTCAACTTTGTTTAACGCTTCGGCACTTTCTAAATTTTGCCCCAAAAGCAAAAGGTAAGCCCGGCTTGCAGATGTAAAATTGCCCGTGTTTCGGAACCAACCTATAAATGAAGTCTGCTCCCCGCTGCTTTCCGGGAATTCGACGGAATCTCCATTCCCTGATAAATAAAAATCAACTGTCTCCTGCAAAGACTCTTCGGAAAAAATTAAATAAGACCATCCGCCTTTTTCAAAAATTGCGAAGGACAAATTTTTGGCGTCATTAAGTTTCACAAAATGGACATCTGTGTCGTTTGCGAATTTTTCTTTTTTATAGGAAGACCCCTCAACTTCGTTGAATTTTAGATTGGAAAGACTGCCGAAATCTATTTTTTCCGACTGAAAAATTACAACTACTGTAGAATCCTCACCGAAAACGCCAATGTAATATCCCTTTTTTGAATTTAAATTTTCGTCAAGCCAGCCGGAAAACTCCACAGGCAATGTTTGCGAATTTTTAAGGAAAACTTTAGCCGATTGCGTAAAAACCGCAAGATTAGTGTCTTGGGGAAATCTGAACTTTTCAGTGTCTATTTTTGCAATATTAGGATAAGTGTGGGAGCCGGAGAATGAAATTTCTTTCTTGTCGATTTTTAAATCGGCCGCTACCGGCAGAGCAAATGCTAAAGCCGAAGAAGCAGTCGATTCCAGCTCGAATTCAACCCCGTCCAAAATTGCAACAGGCGCGTTAACCGAACCTAAAACCTGTTCAAAATCATTCTTCGTTTTGCTGGGAAAAATAAAGTTGGCTTTGAATTTGGCGCCTTCTGCGGTTAGTACTAATTTTGCTCCATTTTCTTTTTGGGGAAATAAAAAAAGTGCAACTGCTGCTGTTGAAAAAACCAGAACAAATACTAAAATTACTTTCTTCTGCCCTAAAGTCTTGAAAAATTTTTTAACAACAAGACCTTGAGGCTTTGATTTCATTTTTTAATATCTGCGTCTTTGGAATCTCTTGTTGTCTTTCCTTTTCTCGAAACTTGGCCTGTCCTGCTTGTCATGACCGGCAGCTTCCCCTTGCTCGGTAGTAAGATTAATCCTGTGCTGGTCATCAATCTCGAAAACTTTAACCTTAATTTTGTCGCCAACATTCACGTAATCCGATATGTTCTGTCCCCGCGGAACTCCCAGCTTGGATATATGAACAAGACCTTCTTTGCCGGGCAAAAGTTCTACCATCGCTCCGAAAGGCAATAATCTTTTAACAGTACCTTCGTATTCTTCGCCTACTTTCGCTTCCTTGACGATTCCCTCAACGAACTTTGTAGCGAGCTCGCAGGCTTCTTTATCCTTGCTTGTTATTGTTACCGTGCCTTCATCATTGATATCTATGGCAGCTCCTGTTTCTGCGATAATTTTATTGATTGTCCTGCCGCCGGAACCTATTACATCACCAATTTTTGACGGATCAATCTTCACAACAACGACTGTCGGGGCATGCTTTGAAATTTTTTCTCTTGAAGCGGGAATGGTTTTTAGAATCATTTCTAAGATAGAAAGACGCGCTTTTTTGGCTTTTTCCAGCGCCTCTTCTAAAATTTTAAGGCTAACACCGGTGAGCTTAGTATCCATTTGGATAACTGTCACCCCGTTTTTAGTACCGGCAACTTTAAAATCCATATCTCCCTGCGCATCCTCCTGATAAGCAATATCTGCCAAAGTGACATAGTTGTCTTTGTTCTTCTTGTCTGTCACCAAACCCACAGAAATTCCGGCAACAGGCTCTTTAATTGGAACCCCCGCATCCATCAAAGCCAGAGTCGACCCGCAAGCCGCGGCCATAGACGTGGATCCTGCCGAGGACAAAACTTCAGAAACCACCCGAACGGTATACGGAAAAACATCTTGTGAGGGCAAGGCGGGTATGAGCGCTCTTTCAGCCAAAGCTCCGTGGCCAATTTCCCTTCTGCCGGGCGCACCTAGTCTTTTGACTTCACCTGCGGAAAAAGGCGGAAAATTATAATGGTGCATATAGCGTTTTGTTCCGGAAATTACCATCCCTTCAATCAGTTGCTCCAAGGCAGGGGATGCTAAAGTTGCAATGGAAAGAACCTGCGTTTCGCCTCTTTGAAAAAGGCCGGAACCGTGAGTTCTGGGCAAAAGCCCGACTTTTGCAGTAATCGGCCTGATATCGTCAGGAGATCTGCCGTCAATCCTTTTTTTTGTCTTTAAAATTCTTTCCCTTAAAAAATCGGCAACTTCATCATCCAAAACGTTGGCCAATTGTTTTGAAGATATGCCCTTGTCTTCGTCCAAGAATTCACTTTCAAGTTTCACTAAAACGTCCCCAAACCATGCTTCATCCTGGGATATGGCGGGATTTTCCAGATCTTTGATGATCTTTTCTTCTATGAATTTCTTTACTTCTTCCTTTTTTTTAGTCTCCATTCCTTTTGCCTGATAATCCTGCTTTTTGCGGCCTATTTCTTTTTGAAGGGCTTCGATAGCAGAAAGAATCTGACGTCCGTCTTCAACTCCAAATTTCATTGCTGAAGCTATCGATTTTTCGTCGACTTCTTTGGCCGCAGCTTCAACCATCACAACTTCGTCTTTGGTTGTTGCCAACACCAAATCCAAAGAGGAAAAAGTATTCTCTTCGTCTGTCGGGTTTAAGATAAATCCGCCGTTTTGCCTGCCTACCCTGATTCCGGCAAGCGGCCCATTCCAAGGAATATCGGAAATCGAAAGCGCACAAGATGCCGCATTTAAAGAAACTATATCGGGGTCGTTTTCCTGATCAACAGAAAGTACCGTAATAACTACCTGAACCTCTGCCTGATAACCTTTAGGAAACAGCGGCCTTATGGACCTGTCAATTAAACGCGCCGTCAAAACCGCTTCCTCGGAAGGTCGTCCTTCGCGTTTAATGAATCGGGACGTGGAAATTTTTCCGCCCGCATAAAGCCGTTCTTCATAATCAACTGCCAGAGGAAAAAAGTCGACATCCGGCGATGCCTCTTTTGAAACTACGGTTGCTAAAACTACGGTTTCCCCCAGGCTTGCCAAAACAGAAGCATTAGCCTTTGTTGCTAATTCTCCGGTTTCAAAGGTGAACTTCTTTCCGTTTAAATCAAGTTCTTTGCGAACAATTTTACTCATTAAAATTTTTTGGTTATTGAGAAAGGTTTGGAAGTTAGAAATCGAAAACTAAGAGCAAATTATCTTTGAATCTTACTTCTCAACTTCCAACCACCCAATCTGCTTGTCTTCCCTCAATTATTGGCAAATTGTAAACGATTTTATCTAAAATAGCAACAAACGCCTTGGCTATTTTGGTAATTCTAATTTACCGATTATGTCTTTTAGGATCGCAGCGAAGCGAGAACCGCAAGGATATTATTTGGGAAGCTCTAATTTACCAATAATATCCTTATATCTTTCAGGGGCTTTTCTCATTAAATAGTGCAGAAGCCTTCTTCTTTTGTTAATCATCGATAAAAGTCCCCTTCGGGAATGATTATCATGGTCGTGTGATTTTAGATGGTCCTTTACCGTTCCAATTCGCTGGGTAATAAGTGCCACCTGGACTTCGGGGGAACCTGTATCCTGAGCATGTGTTTTAAATTTATCGATTACCTGCTTTTTGGTGGTACTTGGCATGGATTTTAGAAGTATATATAAACTAACTTTCCCTGTCAAAGGATTTTGACCCTTTGTAAATTTTTGGCGGCCTAAGCCAGTCTTTGTTTGATTGCGATGTTGGTTGTGGCAAGTTTGAAGCTGCGTCCTGCTCTTGAGAAGGAAAGTTTTGCCGCGGAGGGAGATCGCCAATTACACTTTTTGCAGTCACGGATCGGCTGCTGGTCCTCTGGGGCGCAAAGGTCTGAGCTTTATAAAAGCGCGGTTCACTTGGTAAAGACGCTGCCATGCTTGACTTACCGGCTCCAAACTTGATTAACCAACCCGCCAATTGAAAGCTTCTCTGGGTTGATTTTGCAGGCGAGAAATTATCCGAAGCAAAAGAAATTCCAGAAAATAAATTATAGGAAATATCCTCATTAACAGGTAGAGCCAGCTTTTGGATCATATCAGTAATTGTTTCGCACATACTCATTGATTCGTTATCAACGACATCTATTTGAGCAATTTTTTGACTCATCGACGATCTGTTAATGCTGATTGTTAAAACATTTGGGTTATTTAATTGTTCAGGAGTAATTATTTGTTCCAACTCCATTTTTGATTCAAAACCAATGGCAAATACAATGTCCGATAAAGTTGGCAAATTGCCAAAGGAGATATCTTCTTGTGAAACACCCGGGCCGCCGGGTAATGCATGCACCGTGATATTCAATCTACTTTCGGAATCCAAAAAATAACTGACTTTTTCGACGCTTTTTACTGCGTTTTGGACTGTAATGACAAGGTTTTTTTGATTTTTGACGCTGCCGATTTCGCCTACACCGTATAATTTGCGTGCCTCATCGACTGTCGGAACATTAGCATAAATTGAGGATTTCTTACCAAGGTTTTTAACGGATAAATAAAGCGCGAGGCCTGCAGCCAAATCATCAAACGTCCCTCTTGGTGATACAACTACCAATGGCTGTTCTGATTTTGTTAACTTCGAAAGTATTGTCTCCTGGTCGTTATGATCCATAATTGCACAAATTTTTAACCCAAAGATTCTATTATATATCCTTCTTGGAAGTCAACCTGAGGTGATAATCCAATGCCGCACTCTTGACCGGCCGAAGCGCTTTCTACATCCTTCTTAAATTTTTTAAGGGAAACAACTTTTGATTCATTACCTTCTCCATTCGGATTGCGGACAATCACCGAATCTCCCATCTTAATCTTTCCTTTGGTAATTTTTGCACCTGCTATTTTTTTGCCATCGATCTCAAATGAGGCCACAATTTTGGCAGTCCCCTGGATCTTTGCTTCATGCTTCGCCACCTCAAAACTCTGGGCAATATCTTCCAAATCGGAAATAAGCTCGTAAATCACATTGTACGGGCGGACAATCACGCCTTCTCTATCTGAAAGCGATTTAATATCTGTGGGAATTTTTATATTAAATGCCAAAATCGGGGATTGGGAAATTTTGGCCAGATTTATATCACTCGGCTGCACGGGCCCGGTGCCTGATGCAAGAATCATAATTTTTTTGGGGATGTTTGCCTCAATTGCTTCCAATGAACCTAAAACATCGGCTCTTATGATTACTTTAAAATTGGCTTTTGCCTCCTGCGACTTGGCAATTAAATCTGCAAGCGGCATCTCTTTATGTTTTATGGCATCTTTCGTTTTGATTAACTCAGAAACAATGCTTCCGACTTCCAAGGTCTTTTTAAATCCTAAGACTTCTACAGGCTTTGAAGGCCCCGCTTCGGAAACATTTTTACCAAGGTCGTCAACAAGCGCCCTGACTTTTACAGTTTCCCCATCTACCTGAATTTGGCGTCCGACCGAAAGGACACCAAATTTAACGATGACCGCTACAATCGGTCCCTTTTTTTTATCCATAAACGACTCCACAACTACCGCCTCAAGCGGTGCATTGGCAAGATTCGGCTCAGGTGCCATTTGCCAAACAAGGTGAATCATATCCAACAGATCACTTATCCCCCTGTTTTGGGGAGCAGATACTTCCTGCAAGGGCACGTTCCCTCCAAAACTCTCGACGATAATGTCATTTGTCTGAAGTTCCTTTTTGACTTTGTCTATATTAATGTTTGGCAGATCCGTTTTGGTTATCGCGACAATAGTTGGTTTTCCAGCTTTTTTGATGTGCTTAATCGCCTCTATTGTCTGGGGTTTGACTCCTTCAGTTGCGGCAACCACTAAAATAACAATGTCGCAAACCTCTGCGCCGCGCGAGCGCATTTTTTCAAAAGCGGCATGGCCGGGGGTGTCGACAAACGTAATCGGTTTTCCTTGGTAAGTTATTTGGTAAGCACCTATATGCTGGGTGATCCCCCCGTGTTCTTTGGCAACGACATTGGTTTTGCGGATGGCATCAAGAAGCGTGGTTTTTCCGTGGTCGACGTGACCCATAATGGTCACAACAGGCGGTCGGAAGTTGGTTTCTTGAATCTTTTTCATGGTTTTTAGTTTTGAAAGACGCCAAGGCTCTCATTTAAGTAGTCTTGCCGTCATCAGATGATTGCTTTTCATCTTGATTTCCAGCTGGTGTTGAATCCTCCTCTGATTTGGATTTATCCGGTGCTGCCAGCTCCTTTGGCTCCTCTTTGGCTGGCAGCTCTTTTTTGGCTTGGGTTTGATCATTTGCCAGCTGATCACTCTTTCCAGTGTCTTTTGATTTGGTTTCTTTTTTTAAAGTACCTTTTTCAACTCCTAGTGCAATTTTTGCCTCTTCCTGGGCTTTTCTTTCTTTTTCTTCGACTTCTCTAGGCGTTCCGCTTTTGCCCTTGATATCTATTTTAAAGCCGGTTAGTTTGGCGGCCAGTCTTACGTTTTGGCCATCACGGCCGATTGCCAAGGAAAGCTGATCGTCGGCGACAGTTACCTCTGCCGTTTTTTCTTTTTCTGCGATTTTAACTGTTAAATCCTTAGCAGGCGAAAGCGCAGCTTTGATAAACTCAACCGGATCCTCCTGAAAGGAGATAACATCAATTTTTTCATCTCCCAATTCATTTATTACTGCCTGAACCCGTACCCCCTTTTGCCCGACGCAGGATCCGACCGGATCAACCCCCATTTGGTTAGAAAATACGGCTATTTTGGATCGGGAACCAGCTTCTCGGGCTATTGCCTTAACTTCTACGGCTCCTGAGGCAATTTCGGGAACCTCCTGTTTGAACAAACCCTCCAATAACCCGTTTGCTGATCTTGAGACAATAATTTCCTCACCGCGGTTGCCTTCTTTAATGCCAACAACGTAAAACTTAAGCCTCTGGTTAACCATATATTTTTCATTCTGTGATTGTTCGCCAGGCGGCATAATCGCCTCGGCCTTACCCAAACTTACGGTAACAATAGGGCCCGAGATGCGCTGAATAAGGCCCGAAATTATGGTGCCTATTTTTGAAGAATATTCGGAAAGAACGGCGTTTTTTTCCGCTTCGCGGATTTTTTGCAAAATGACCTGTTTGGCAGTTTGGGCGGCAATTCTACCGAATCCCGAAGGCGTAATGTTTTTTTTGTCTTTTGTTAAGGCAACTTCACCGGTCTCCGGATTCAAATCAACTATGATATCTTCAGGTTCCCCGTAATCCTTCCTGTAAGCCGCCAAAATTGCATGTTTTATTGAGTCGATAACAACTTCCGGCTCAATGCCGCGTTCTGAGCAAACCTGGTTTAGCGCCGACGCAAATTCCGTTCTTGCCTGTATTGCCATTGATATTAAAAAAGTGGGACTTGCCCACCTTGCCTTTTTACCTTAAATGCAGACAGATTCTAGCAAAACAGCCTTCTTAAGTCAACAATATTGGATGCGGGAAAAATGGATTTACTTTAGATATTTGCCGAAAAAATCAGCTGACCTTGCCATGGCCTGGCCGAATGCCGACCCCGAAAGATTATGATCTGCTCCTTCATATTTATAGAATTCGGCTGTCTTTTGCGCATTTGTAAGTACATCATTTAAACTTTGAGAAAACTCCGACGGAACCGATTCGTCTGCAAGTCCATGGTGAAGCTGAACCGGTCCTGAAATATCGGAAACATAATTGACGGGCGAAATCGAGTTCCAAAACCCGGGGTTTTGCTCCGGATTACCGAAGCTGTCAATGAGCTCCTGCCTTCCCGGACGCCTGAACTGACGTTCGCTCACAGATGGCGTCCAAGGTACTCTCCTTCGCCACCTGTTGATCATGTCATCATACGACCCGACTACTCCTGCCCAGATTACTCCGGCTTTTACGTCTTTGGAAACAACCATCGCTCGCAAAGTCAAATGACCGCCCATCGAATGCCCCCACATGCCGACCTTTTCCGGGTTTACGCCCTCATATTTTTTAATCGAGGAAACCGCATTCAAAACATCGGTAATATATGCATCGGAATAATAGGCCCCTTCGGGTCTTCCTTCGGATTGTCCATGCCCCCGGAAGTCTGGTTTAAATACTATGTATCCTTCCTTTGCAAATCCATCAACATAAGCAACGTATTTCTCAGTTGTGCTGTATTCGGCAGGCGGAATGTAACCGTGATTAAAAACTATTGCGGGAAAACCGCCTTCCGGAACCGGGCCGTTGGGCACTGTCAAAAGCGCGTAGATTTTTAAGCCGTCCGATTTATACGACGCAATATATTTTTGATAATTTGAACCGGAACTTAATGTTTGCTCAATTACAATCTCACTTCCCGGATATTCTTTTTTTCTTTGGGCTTCTATAGAAAGCGGATGCGGCGATTCCTGGCCTAAACCGCCCTCGTTAACATTTTTGTCTTGATCAAACAGGTCGTTATTTTTACCCAAATTCCAAATGAATATCCCCGCAACCACCAAAACAATGACAAAAAAAGCGGAAAGTCTTTTTTTCAATTTACGGAAAATTATATCAGAGGCGCCAGTATTGGAAGACAAACTTATTTATCTAAAACTTTTAGGTTTTGGCCAATTTGAGGTTGCTTTTTCGAATTTCCGATTCCATTCTTCTCTCCCGCATTTCCGCAAATTTCGCATCAACTATTTTTTGGCAATCGGAATCTGGGCAAACATAAAGTTCATTTGTGGTAATTTTACCGTTGGTTTCCGATTTCTCGGTCCATTTCTTAAATAAAATCCTGTCTCTTCCGCATCTGATGCAAACTGTAGTCGTAGTTATCATCTGTTTTCCTCCCTAATATTTATTTATTGAGATGCAAAAAGAAGTTTACGGCAAGAATAAACTGCCAGATTTACCCCAACAAAGTAGCCGAATTATACCATAAATCGATATTCGACCCAACGAGATATTCTGGAGGCTATTTATACAACTGACTATGAGTGCCAATAACCTCAAAAATTGTCACTATTCCATCATCATTTTCTTCATGCTGCGAAAATATCGCTCGCCAATCTCCCGTCACATTGATGCTTCTATAACCTGAATGTTTTCCACTCAGTGCGTGATTGTTGAGCTGTGGATGGAATGGTTCATTTAGAAAAAACTCTAACCTTTTTCTAAATGCTATCTTAATTTCAAGCGGACACTTTTTGAGTTGCTTAAGAAACTTTTTAGAGTAATCAATTCTTTTGGAGTTTTTTCTCATTAGTAATCATTTTGTCTAGAAAAGCTAAAGCTTTGTCGGGGTCATCAAATGAAACAACTCTACCAGCTTTGATGTCCTCTTTAGACTCCTTTAATGACTTAATTAAATATTCACTGGGCTCCTCGGCTGAAGCGCTGAAGCTAACTGTCTTAGTTCTAATTATTTGCTTAAGATAAGCATTGATCAGGCCGCTTAAAGACAGACCCAAATCTCCTGCCAGCTTTTGGGCTTGTTTTTTAACTTGAGGGTCAACTTTCACGTTAACAATTGCAGTATTCATAGTGTAGACACAGTATATACTTTATATACCCCTGCGTCAAGAGCTTGCTCTTATGAAACTTTAGTGAAATAGAGAATCGCTTGAGGGCTATTTTTTAGGGCGGTCAGGATTACGGCTAATTATTTTTGGAAAACCATTCAGTAAAACAGCTACGGATAATATTACTAAAGCGTAAGCTCCTCCACTTTCCAAATCAAATTTTGAAGTTTCTTTCTCGCAAACTACTAAATCATCGTAGCGCACGCAATCTCCTTCTTTAAAATCCTCAACATTAGGCGTGGGGGTTGGCTCATCCGCAATAGCATGTTCAGGAGAAAACAGACTCGATCCAACCGCTATAGCAGTCGCAGCTATAAATGGGATTCTCTTTGCTTCAACCATAAAGAGGACAGGTGTGCAAAAGATTAATACGTTTGACTACAAAAGTCAACATAGTTTGATTCAACTCGCCTTGATGTATTTAATGCAGAAATTGAGGCTGAAAATCAAAACGGGGCGGTTTGGGGGTTATTTTCTTAAATATTTTTCCCAAAGCTTTTTGAATATTGGGAGGGTTAAAGTCGAAAGCCAGAAGGCAAGTGATGGAACGATGGCGTTGAGCCATGGATTGGAAACGTTAATTGCGCTAAGATAAAAACCGATTGCCAAATATGTAAAGGCAATCAATAAAACTCGCCTTGTTAAACTTATCTCCCATTCCTTATCTTTCTCCACTCTTCTATTACGCTCCTCAATGAGTTTGATTCTTTTCTCAAGATTATTCAAGCTTGGCATATTAAAAAGTCATATATCTAATATTACAGAAATAGGCAAATGGTCAGAACCCTTCGACTTCTCAACCTTAAATGAACTTATCTTAATGTCTTTGCTAGTGAAAATGTAGTCAAGTTTAGTGTTTATTTCTTGAGGATTACAAACCTCGCAACCTTGAGGATACACGCTCCATGTGGACAGTGGAGAAGGGTCAGAATCAATTAGGGCTTTTCGCATATATTTTATAACTGAACTTTCAGGCGTTGCATTAAAATCACCCATCACGATAGCACGTCTAGCTGGCATCACTTTAAGGAGATTTAAACCTTGTTCCTCTTGCTCTTTTGATGGTTGCTGATGGGTATGGATAAGGTGGGTGCTAAATACGTGTAATGTTTCATCCCCCACCGAAATGTCTGCGTTCACAGCAGCTCGTGGATTCTTTGTGGAAAGAATGTACGTTTCACTCTTACTAATTTTGTATTTACTAAAGATTGCTGGTCCGTCGTTTCGTATTTTATTGCTAAATGTCTTTTTAACCGGAACAAACACATGCTGATAACCTAATTTGTTAAGGAAACGGATAACATCTCGTCTGGGGTCATCGGGTAGTACTTCCTGTAAACCTATGATATCTGCTTCTGATGCTTTTAGAAAACTGGTAACTTGACCGAAGTAACCGTCAGTCCAAATATTCCAAGAAAGAACTTTGAGTCGCATATACTTTTGAAAAAGTATATCAAATTAGGAGCGGGGCGGTTTGAGGGCTTACCTTAGTGTCTTTTGTTTGTAATAAAGAATCTCAAGTTGTTTTAGATCAAACTTTGGTTCATTTTCAGTTACAGATTCAATAACCTGTTTCAACTTTTGATCTTCAAACATAATTGTCCACTTGCCCTTATGCTTATTAAAGACACATTTCGGAAAGAGCATATGATGATGCCAAAACTTGCCTTGTTTTGTAAGTTCCTCTGCCCGCTTTTTTATTTTTTGTACCTTTGCAGAAATCTTAGACTTAACTTCGGATTTTTCGACGAGTATGTCTTTATTAACAAGAAGTTTCACAAGTTCCGCACCAAGATCCATTGGTGGCTTGTTTGAATAAAAAACGTATGATGTGTTGCTATCTGAATCTTCAAGAATAAATGCAAATTGGTCTTTGCTATTCAACTTACATTCTGGTGTAAGAATATGGAAATGCCAGTCATTGCCGTTTTTGGATAAGTTAATCGCCTTTTTTCTGATTTCGGTAATCGACAATAAATTCATGGGGAAAGTATATCAAATTAGGAACGGACAAATTTGTTGCCCTCAATCTGCTTAGAACGTATACTATTCATTGAATGGAAACGGAAACGGGCATGAATAAACAACTTGAAAAGTTTTCGGCTATCGTTCCAGAAAGCGTTATTAAATTATCCGATGAATCATATTGGGTCGGATTAAGAACAAAATCCGGTTCTGTTGAGGGCAAATTGTATTTACCAACACAACCAAACGGCACGGTTCTACTTTTTGAGCCGGGATTCCCAGGAGACGGTTCTGCACGATTAGACAGACTGTGGGCTAAAGGCTTAGTCGAAAGTGGTTTTACAGTATTTGCTGCAAGGCATAATGGAACTATCATTAACGGAGAATACTCTAACAATTATCTTAATTGCCCAAAAAAACAAGAAAAAGCTAAGACAGATGGTCAAGAAATCCTCGGAGAGAACGATGACCCAACTATTGCAGATTGGCTAAAAGAACCTTTAGTTGCCCTTGAAGCTTTTGCATCATCCCATCAAGAGGTGTACTTAGCCGGACATTCATTTGGGACGCTCGCAACGCTTTCCTCCATAGTCGACTTCGTCAAAGATAACCCCGAACTTGTAAGCAGAATCAAAAGATTTGTTTCATTAGCTGGCACAGCTGGCAGATATAGAGGTGATAATGAGTCACCGATGAAAGGCTGGAGTGGCGAAGTAGACAATGACGTAGTTCGCAAAAAAGTTAGGATCGGCGATAAAGAAGCAAATCTAGAGGCTCTCAAAGATGCTTATCTTAAGATTCACGCGCAAGCAGACACTTTTCCAGAAGACATGCAGTTTATCTTTGTCTCACCTTGGGGTAATAAACCAGGTACTACAGATGAACTTGTTCACCCAATCGAGGCCGTCGACATAATGGCCAGTTTAAGAAGAGGTTTCCTTATTCTTGACAGGATACAACAAGCAGATGAAGCATCTGGAAGACTTGCTCACGACATGGATAACTTGAAACCCGAAACCCTTGTACGGTTTCTCAGTAAAGATTGGCTTCCTAAAACGCAGATTTCAACTTTAGATTAATCTTAAATTTTGGGATGATTTTCTGATAATCTGATATTTTTGCTTGCGCAAAAAAAGCAAAATAAAGGGTTTTTGAAATTAATTCTAATTTTGAAACTTTTTGCTTTGGAGATTTTTCAATATGCGATATTCACCTTTTTCATCAAAACAGTGAACTTCACCAACATGCCGAATTTTACCAGCATCTAAATCATCCATAATCTTTTGATATGAGTTACCTTCTAGATTAGAGTATTCAATTAGTGAAGCAGAATATGAACCGTCAGAATATTCAGTAAGATTTGTACTGACCATTATTTTTACCTCCCTCCCCAATTTACCGAAAAAATAATCTGCATCAATGAACCACCAATTAGCAAAAGTACACCTACTTTTAAGAGCTTGGGCCGAATAACTTCAACCAAAGCCGTCTTCTTCGGTTTACCGTTAACAAAGGTCTCTTCTAGCGGGCTAGGGCTTATTTCTAGACTAAAAATTGAGAGGACTGTACCCGTTGCAACCAGGACAGTTGCTATTTTGTTAAGAGCTATTATGTTTTCCAGGTGAAATTCCAACATTAAGATATTTCTAGTTCTTCAAGGAGGCGTTTTTGATCTCGGGAGAGTTTACTTGGAACTTTGACACGGATGATGACGTAGTGGTCGCCTTGGCCGTGGCCGGAGACGCGCGGGACCCCTTTGCCGCGCAGGCGAATTTGGGTTCCGGGCTGGGTGCCAGAGGGAATCCTGATTTTGACAAGACCGTCGATTGTTTCAATATCTTCAATTGATCCCAAGGCCGCTTTTGAGTAGGAAATTTCATGTTCGGTGACAATATCCAAACCGCGCCTTACAAATTTGGAATGTCGCGAAACCTGACAAACAATGATGTAATTTGAAAAACGAATTTCGCTGCCGTCATCAACACCTGCCGGAATTTTAATCTTCTGGCGTTTGCCTTCAATTTCCACTTCTTTTTGGGTGCCGTGGACAGCTTCATCAAAAGTAATATTGATTACATATCGGGACAAACGTGCCTGTCTTCCGAAAGGTGACCTTTGGCCAAAAACCATTTCGAAAATATCGAAAGGATCTGCAAATCCGCCTTCACCCATATCAAATCCCAAATCCCCCATATCACCGGTCCAGCTATATGTACGGAATCCTCCCTGTCCTTGGCCTTGCCCAAAACCTCCGCCGAATCCTGCGCCCGGCTCAAAGGCCGAATGGCCATACTGGTCGTAGGCCGACTTTTTCTGCGGGTCGGAAAGAACCTGGTAGGCTTCGTTTATTTCCTTGAATTTTTTTTCGGCGCCGTCTGATTTATCAACATCCGGATGATGCTTGCGGGCCAAATTGCGGTAGGCGGATTTTATCTGGGCGTCTGTTGAGCCTTTGGAAACGCCAAGTGTTTGGTAATAATCAGCTTTTTCAGCCATATCATGTTAAATTATATATCCCTAATTTGAAACCTTTTTGCCGGCAAGATCCGATCCCGAATATGTCGGTGTAGTTTTATTGACCCTGAATTCCAATGCGCCTACGGTTTCTTTTTCACCCTCCAGGGAAATTTTATAGACACCGGCATCAGGAAGCGGAAAATTGGCAAGCTCGGTCATGATATTGGCCTTGCCGTTTGCGCCAAGCGTCACTTTCAATTCTTTGTCGGGTAGTTTATTTTCGCCTGCCTTTGGCGGCACAAGTTTTAGCTTTAAGGTGTATTCCTTTTGGGGTTCGCCTGAAACAACCGCAACTAAAAACATCTTCGGCCAGGAAGTCGGCAGGTTGGCTACAAAAAACTGGTCAAAAATACCAATTATCGAAAGCTTCTGTTCGCGGGAAATCAAGGCGTGATCACACAAAACGAAGATATCGGTTTTGAGGTCTTTCATTACTCTTTAACGACTTCACCTTCCTGAACCTCGCCCGAATCATCTTTTGCCTTTTCATCTTTTTTATCTTCCGTACCCTTTGCATCATCTGCACCGTCTGCACCCTCTGTCCCCTCTGTTCCTTCCGGACCTTTCTTCTGGTACATCGACTCGCCGATTTTGGAAAGGACGGCAGATAACTCTTCGGTCTTCTGCTTAACTTCGTCTACAGGCGCTGACGATTCAATTTCTTTTAAGGCTTTAATCTTTTCCTCAACTTCAGCCTTCACATCGGTAGGAACCTTGTCGCCGGCATCTTTTAAGGATTTTTCCGCCTGATAAACTAAAGTGTCTGCCTTATTTCTTGTTTCGATTTCGTCTTTCTTTGCAGTATCCTCAGCAGCATGCTCTTCGGCCTCCTTGGTCATCCTTTGGATCTCTTCGTCGGTTAAACCCGTTGAGCCGGTTATTTTTATGGACTGCTCTTTGGACGTCGCCTTATCCTTGGCCGTAACTGACAAAATGCCGTTTGCGTCAATATCAAAAGTGACCTCAACCTGCGGAACGCCGCGCGGCGCAGGCGGAATGCCGTCTAAAATAAACCTGCCCAAAGATTTATTGTCGGCGGCCATCGGCCTTTCCCCCTGAACCACGTTGATTTCGACAGATGTTTGGTTGTCGGCTGCAGTTGAAAAAACTTCGCTTTTTGAAGTCGGCACTGTTGTGTTTCTGGAAATCAAGGCTGTTGCCACTGCACCCAAAGTTTCGATTCCCAAAGTTAAGGGGGTCACATCCAGAAGCACCATTTCCTTCATTTCGCCTGTCAAAACCGCACCCTGGACAGCCGCACCGATTGCCACGACCTCGTCGGGGTTTAATCCTTTGTGGGGTTCTTTGCCGAAAAATTCTTTAACTTTGGAGGAAACAAGAGGCATTCTGGTCATGCCGCCGACCAAAATAACCTCGTCTATTTTCTTGGCGTCGATTTTGGCGTCTTTTAAGCATTTGGCAACAGGTTCAAAGGTTTTTTCGACCAGTTCGCCGACTATTGACTCGAGTTTGGCACGGGAAAGTTTAAGCTGAAGGTGCTTGGGGCCGGTTTGATCTGCCGTCACATAGGGAATTGAAATTTCGGTCTCCGTTGTTGAGGAAAGTTCGATCTTGGCTTTTTCGGCAGCGTCACGTACCCGCTGAAGAGCCTGTTTGTCGCGTTCAACATCGACGCCCGACTCTTTTTTAAATTCTGCAATTATGTATTCGACCAGCTTTGAATCGAAATCGTCGCCCCCAAGATGCGTGTCGCCGTTTGTTGCCTTAACCTCAAAAACACCTTCACCCAATTCCAGAATCGAAATATCAAACGTGCCGCCGCCCAAGTCGTAAACTGCAATGGTGTGGGCGTGTGATTTTTCAAGGCCATAGGCCAAAGCCGCGGCAGTCGGCTCATTGATAATCCTTTCAACCTTAAGCCCTGCAATTTCCCCTGCCTGTTTGGTGGCTTGTCTTTGCGAATCGTCAAAATAGGCAGGTACCGTAATTACGGCCTGGTCGACTTTTGCGCCCAGATAAGCCTCTGCATCTGCCTTAATTTTCGAAAGAATCATTGCAGAAATTTCCTGGGGAGTGTAATCTTTGCCTTCCAAAGATACAACTGCCATACCGTCGCGGCCTTCCTTTATTTCATATGGAAGCCATTTAAGGTCGCGCTGGACCTCGGCATCTTTAAACTTTCTGCCCATTAAGCGTTTGACAGAAAAGACGGTTGTTTTGGGGTTGACGATCATCTGTCTTTTGGCAACGTCACCGACTATGTGTTTTTGCGGATCTACAACCGAAGGGATGATGTTTTTGCCCTCTGCAGAATGGATAACCTTGGGCTTGCCTGCCTCAACCACGGCAACAACGGAATTTGTCGTCCCTAAATCAATACCAATTACCTTGGACATACTTCTACCTCCCTATAATATATTTTTGTCCAAGGTAATATCAGAGGAGCGCCATTGGCATGACTGGAGACACGTCTTGCGTGTCGGAAGGTGCCAAGGCGATCTGCTGATATAACTTTACTCATATAAGCCTTCTTCTGTTACTTTAGATTCCGATATTTTAGATTCTTTCTCTTTTTCAACATTTTGATCAACTTTTGTGCGTCCGACCGCAACCTGCGCCGGTCTTAGGACCTTATCATTTATTTTGTAGCCTTTTGCCAAAACTTTCAAGACAATGCCGTCTTTGTCGCTTTCTAAAATTTCGACTGCCTCATGAAAATTCGGGTCAAAAGGACTGCCTTCTGCTGTGATTTCGGAAACGTCTTCTGTCTTCAAAACATCCCTAAATTGTTTGATTACAATTTCCAACCCCTCATCTTTAAGGTGCTTTTGGGCATTTTCCAGATTATCCAAAACCGGCAAAAGTTTTTCAATGACCAAGGCGGATGACAAGTGCGAAAGCAATCTTCGTTCCTCATCTATCCTTCTTTCCAAATTTTGATAGTCGGCAAGAGCTCTTTTTAACTGATGCTCAAGATCTCCCTGGGCCTTTTTGGTTTTTTTGTCTTGTATATCTGCGGCAGGCTTTTTAATCTTTGTCATAATTTGTATTTAGATTTGGGCAATTTCGGAAAGCAACTGGGAAAAATAGCGCATTGTCGGAATAACAACCGGATAATTAAGCCTGGACGGCCCGACTACACCAAGCATTCCGGTATGCGTTGGCGAATGATACTTGGCAATTACAAAACCGCAACCCTCAAGATACGGCATATTGAGTTCTTCGCCGAAAAGAATTTTAATCTGATCCTCAAATGCCATGTTGCTAAATATCTGGTTGATGATTTCTGCTTTATCGAGCATTGCAAGAACGGTCCTTGTGATGTCGATGTCATAAAATTCGGGTATATCCAAAATGTTAGCCATGCCGGACGCGTAAATTTCCCCGTCTTCATCGGTTGCCAGAGCCAGAGAGTGGGTCTGGGCGGCCAATGATCTGGTTACGTGCTTCAGGAGTCTGTCGAATCTGTCTGTCGGCTCTTTTAACTCTTCTTTTATGGAAACTTCGTCTTTTAGGGAAAGTGACCTTTCTTCCATTAATTGATCAACATAGAATTTCATGCCCATTGAAGTTGGGATTCTGCCTGCTGAAGTGTGAGGCTGGCGAAGATAACCTAAAGCTGTAAGTTTAACCATTTCGTTTCTGATAGTTGCCGGCGAAACCCCCATATTTGATTCTTTTTCGATTGTTTCCGAGCCGACCGGAACACCGGTTTCGATGTAGCTTTCGATGATTTCCCGAAGGAGTTGTTTTTGCCTTTCAGTTAAATCCATAGATCATTGTGCGGCGAGAGAGCAGTTTAGAGCAACTCGCCTAAAAATCCCAAGTTTATCGAGGGATTAGCAGACAATGTACCACGAGTGCTAATTAATGTCAAGCCCTGCCGTTTTGTAAAAACGGCTGGGCGCAGACCCCGTCAAATCGCTCTTCGAATCGTCTATGAATAATAGTAAAAAGACGAGAAGTAAGATTAAGCGGGGTCAAGGAGAAAAAATTACTTCACAATAATGGCGTTGGGGAGGCTACGGCCGGGACCTGCTTTATACCTGCCTTCATAAAGAGCCGCTGACCCGCCGCCGTCTAAATTCAGAGCATCGGTTGCGCCCAAAGATATGAAAATACCTGCCAAATCAATCACGCTTGATCTTCTGGCAACCACCAAAAACAACTTGCCTTTGCCAAAACCGATACCGGATCTTGTACCCTTTGTCTTTAAATTTGCAGCCAAGTTGCCGTCATTGACCAAAAGATTGCCACCCGAAAGAAGCGATGGGTAATTGACGATTCCGCCGGTTATATCAGAAGGCGCGCCAACTGCCGCACTGTTTGCAAAAAACTGGGCAGAACCCGGCCTAAAAACCATCATGCCGCGGCCATTCCAGAAAAGCTTTTCTGCCTGAATCCATTTTTTCTGGCGGTTGTTCCAGACCGGAAAATCAAAAGAATTTTTTTTACCCGCACACCACCCGTAATCCGGCGGACAAAAATAAGTGCCGTTCATGCCTCCCTTGCCTCCCTGTTCTTTAACATACGAAGCCAGAGGTTTGGTAAAGCAGTCATTTGCGCAGTCACTGTCGCCTGCGGTGTCGGTAACTACTGTGGATGACCCTAAATCATAAACCAAAGCCGTATAATTCTTGCCGGTTTGAACCCCTAATAATTTCTGGTCGCTCTCCTGATCTTTCTCAAATTCAATCTTTTCCTGATTTTGCTGCTCAATTACTTTGTCTATTGTCTCCTGAGTTTCGACCCTGGGATCTTTACCTGACTGACTGGTTGGAACTTGTGCAATTTTCAGTCGATTGAAAACGACAATAAAAAGTATGGTGAAAATAAGAAGCGAAATTACAATTGCAATTAAAGATAAAAACCCCCGCCGCATAATTTAAATATATCAGATGGGAAAAGATTAAGAGGCAAGTGCTCTTCCAAGGGCTTCACTGTTAATTATCCCAGTTATGGGATCTGAATGTTTCCTAGCTAATTTTACTTGTCTTCTGTATTCTTTAATGTCCTGCTCAATTTCATGATTATTCGATTGATAAAAAACATATGCAGAATTGAAATGAGCTGGCGTTAAGAAAGGATAATCGTAAACAAATTGATTTCTTGCTTGGTCCAAACTCTTTTCCCGTTTAATCCCAACAACAACTAACCAAACCGGAATCCTAGTGCCATCGACATGCGCTATCCCGCTTTCTGGATGTCTTGTAATTTCAGGTTTATGGAATGAAGGCTTCTCTGGCATCAGCATAAAAATACTCTTTTTTCTTGAAAACCGCAAATTACTCATCAAAAAGCTCAGGCCGTATGAAACGGACGAGTGCGGAAATCACGCCTTCTGTATAAGCTTCGGTTCTGGTAACCGCATTTTTACTCATTAAACCAAAATGGCCGTCGCCCTGTTTGCTGTTTTTGACTTTAAAAACAATATCGTCGACATGGCCAAGCTCCATACCGTTTTGCACCATTTTTATGGTCTTGGGCGCATTTTGCATGCGGATTGTTGAACCGACTCCCTCAGTTCCTTTTTTATCAATAACCACAATCCAGCCTGTGTCAAACCAAATTCCCTCAAATTCCTGCAGGCCGCCTTCTAATCCTACGCCAAAATCAGCATTTTCTAATTTCAAGACCCTTTTTGCCCTGTTTCTTGCACCTTTGACCGCATCCTTATCTGTCATTGGCTGATGCGAAACGCCGGATGAAACTTCAATTCCGACAACTTTCCATTTTTCCTTAGGCCAAACTTTGGCAAAAGCCCTTTTTGTGGCTTTGATTTTTACGGGATTGGCAGAACCAACAACAACTTTCATATTTTCTTATACATATGTAGATGATCTACAAATTTTCCTCTGTGTATAACTCCTTTTGGCAATCTGCCGAATTCTTTAAATCCAAAATTTCTGTAAAGCTTGAGGGCGATAGGATTATTAGCAAATAGAGTCAGTGTGATTATTTCTAGTCCTGGAAGATTCTTTTTTGCCTCTCCCATCACCTTTTCCATGAACTTCCTTCCGATCCCTTGGTTTCTATATTCTTTTGCAATTGATATCCCAAAGGCCCCAAGGTGTTTGTGCACTGATCTTTCACTAAGCTCTATTGAGGAAACGCCGATTAATTCGCTTCCAACAAAAGCATACAGCTGAACAGCTTCTCTATTTTTAATTTTTTTAAGAAATTTGTTTAAATATTCTTTTTCTTGCTTTTGGCTAATCTGTTCCCCCTGAAACCCAATAAACGTCTGCTCTTTAGAAAGTTTGTTGATATATTCGGTTAGAATAACGACATCACCACGTTCAGGGTAACGGAAAATAAAAACCTTCCCAGCTTTGGTTTTTCCTCGAAAGACTATTCTTCCTTGTTTCATCTGGGAAATTATATCTTAAGTACTGCTAAAAACGCCTCTTGAGGAATATCTACATTTCCGAACCTTCTCATTCTCTTTTTGCCTTTCTTTTGTTTTTCCAAAAGTTTCATCTTGCGGGTAACGTCTCCGCCGTAGAGTTTTTGGGTGACGTCTTTTCGAAAAGAAGCGACCGTTTCGCGGGCGATGATCTTGCCGCCTATTGCCGCCTGAATCGGAACGGCAATTTGCTGACGGGGAATCGCTTCTTTTAATTTTTCCACCAGCTTCCTTCCAATTTCCTCTGCCTTTTCCTTGGGCACAATCTGCGCCAAACCTTCAACCGATTCGTGGTTAACCAAAACATCAAGCTTTGCCAGATTTGCATCCCGATACTCGTCAATTTCAAAATCAAACGAGGCAAAACCGGAAGTTTGTGTTTTTAATTGGTCATAAAAGCCGATTAAAATTTCAAGAAGCGGAATTGAAGCTGTAATTTTTTGGGAATGACCCAAAATTTCCGAACCTGACTGCTGGCCTCTTTTTTCGTAAATTAATTTTGAAATGACGCCGTAATATTTTTGGGGTGCAAAAATCGTCACTTTTGCATACGGTTCGCGAACGTTTTTTGCGGTCGGATCTAATTCCGAAGGTTTATTGATAATTTTGCCATCGATTTCAAAATTGACAGACGGGGAAGCAACGATAATATCCAAATCGTATTCACGCTCCAGCCTTTCCTGGGTAATTTGCGCATGCAAAAGCCCCAGAAATCCTAGACGAAATCCCTGCCCTAAAGATAGTGACGTTTCCGCAGAGTAAGTAAGCGATGAGTCATTAAGCTTTAATTTGTCCAAACCGTCCTTTAATTTGGGCAGCTGGTGCGGATCGGTCGGGTAAAATGACAAAAAGACAACAGGTTTTGCTTCCTGGTAACCGGGAAGGGCTGTTGATGGATCATGGAGACTTGTGATTGTATCCCCGACTTTAACGCGTGATAAATCCTTTAAATTGGTAACAACAAAGCCGACTTCTCCGCTTTTCAACTCTTCAACAAATTTTGAGGAAGGAATCAAATAACCAATTTGGAGAATCTCGGAGCTTGCACCTGTTGCTAAAAATTTAATTTGATCGCCGACCTTAATCTGTCCACCAAACAGACGCAGTGTGGCAATGACACCTTTGTAGGGATCAAGGGAAGAATCGAATATTAAGGATAAAGGATGAGGGTTTAAGGATGAAGGAGAAGGGATACGATTAATAATCTCTTTAATTAAGTCTTCAACACCCTCGCCGGTTTTGGCGCTGATTTTGAGAATTTCCTCTTTTTTAAAACCGAGCGATTCCAGCTCTTTGGCAGTTTGGTCAATGTTTGCCGCAGGACTGTCGATTTTGTTGACCACGGGTATGATAGTCAATCCTGCTTCGAGTGAAAGATTGAAGTTGGCCAAAGTTTGGGCCTGAACACCCTGCGTCGCATCAACCAAAAGAACTGCTCCCTCAACAGAAGCAAGTGACCTTGAAACTTCATAAGAAAAATCCACATGGCCGGGGGTGTCGATAAGGTTCAGGATATATTCTGAACCGTCTACAGCTTTCTGACTACTGGCTACTGCTTCTTTTTGACTGTGGTCTGTAGACCGTAGACTATAGACTAATCTAATGGCCTTTAATTTAATGGTAATGCCATGCTCGCGTTCAAGCTCCAGTGAATCTAAAAGCTGTGCCGGGTGACTTTTTGGGACAGCCTGGCAAATTTCCATAATGCGGTCGGCAAGTGTCGATTTGCCGTGGTCAATATGGGCAACAATTGCAAAATTGCGAATTTCCATTACGGGTTTGGCTGTTGGGCGTCGATTGAGGTTGCAGCGGGACTTACCAATCTTGAGGGTAAAGACGCCACCTTTTTGGCAAAATTGTAAAAGATGAAAATCTGTTCGACTTTTAAAAGATAAGAAAAAAACAAATAGACACCGACTCCAACCAAGGTCGCAATGCCCGTCAAAAGCAAAAGGCCGATTGTCCTGGTTGTGTCAAAAACAAGCTGGTCTAGAAGTTTCATCGGCACATAAAGGGCAACTGCGGTCAAGATTGCAATAAAAATCATCTTTAAAGCAGGCAAAATCATCTGCTTTTTGTCAAAGGAGACTTTTCTGTCCAGAAACCAAAGCAGCAAAAGCGCGTTTAGGATATTGGCAATAGAATACGAAACCGCCAGATAAACAATTGAGTATTTTAATACGAGAATAAAGGTCAAACTTAGCACGATATTGATTGTGATTGTAAAAAGATTGACTTTGACCGGAGTTGCGCTGTCGCGCAGGGCATAAAACCCTCTGATTAAAAGTAGACCTATTGCCTGGGCCGCAATCCCAAACGAAAAAGCAATCAATACCCTTCCGGAAAGCAATGTGACTTCCCATGGAAGCTCCTTGGCGCCAAAAACTAATCTAACCACAGGGACCCTTAAAATAGCCAAGATTGCAGCTGCCGGCAATATCAAAAAGAGTATCTGGTGGAATGAATCCACAAAAATCTTTTTGAATTGCTCATATCTTTTGGCATTAAATTCGATTGCCAAGGTAGGCAGGGCAGCCTGGGCAAGAGATCCAGCAAAAAGAGAAATCGGCACCAGCTGCAAAACCTGGGCAAAATTAAAAGCAACAATAGACCCAAATGCGGCGATTGAGGCCAAAGCCACATTTATAAGATCAGAAATTCGAATTAAGCCTAAAGCCAGAGAACGCGGCCACATTAAGGAAATTGTCTCCAGAACCTCTCTGTTTTTAAATTGGAACTTAAATTTAAAACGGAAGCCTAAAGAAAGAGCAAGCGGCAGCTGCACAACCAGATGCAACAGGGCCCCTAGAATCATTCCGACCGCGGGCGCGTAAATTCCCAGAGGAGGAACCAAAAAAATGATGGCAAGGATTATGCCAACATTGTAAAAAACCGAGGCCATCGCAGGAACCAGAAATCTCTGGAAAGACTGCAAAACACCCGTTATAAAAATCGAAAGTACAAAGAACGCCTGGGCAAAAATCATAATCCGCAAAAGCCTGGCAATAATAATTTTGGTTTGCGGATCCTGGGAAACTAAACCGGGGGCAATCAAGGGGGCAATCAAATCCGCAAGTAAAATAACAACCAGCATGAAAATAAGAAAAACAACCAAACCAAGCGTGATCATTTCGGAGGAATATTGAAAGGCGGCCTTAAGTTTCTGGCGGGCAAGATATTGCGAAAAAACAGGGATAAAAGCAAGTGCAATTGAGCCGAAAATCAAAACCTCAAAGATGGCTTCGGGCAAAATTGAGGCCGCGATAAAACTGTCCAGAAGCTGGATATCGCCGCCAAAATGCGCGGCCAGCAACCTGTAGCGGACCAAGCCCAAAATCCTCGACAGCGCGACCGCGACAGCAATCACAAAAGCAGCAGAAAGTACATTCTCCTGCCTTTTTTGGAAAAAACTGGCGCCGTTTTTGAGAAAATACAGCATGAATTAATTAACTATTTGACCTATTCGGCCTATTTGACCTAAAATTACCGGATCACTGAAAGTTTAGTGAATTAGAAATTAGTACTTAGAAATTTTATATTTATGCCGCTTACAAAACAAGCAATTAAAAAAGTCAGGCAGGATAAACGCAAGACAATTTATAACATGCGCGTAAAAAAAACCTATAAGCAGGCGGTCGTGGCCTTTCGCAAAAACCCAACGTTAAAGGGAATAGGTGAGGTTTTTTCAAAATTAGACAAGGCCGCCAAAACCAACATCATTCACAAGAACAAGGCAGCACGCCTAAAATCAAGACTAAGCAAGTTAATTCACTCTAAGCCTCCAAAAGCTGTTAAACCTGCTTTATCAAAATAGCCACCTCGAAAAATAATATATATTCGAGATAATCTTGCTAGATTCTAAATTCAGTTAGCGAGTCTTTCCTGAAGAGCCTTTGTAATGTCAAAGGCATCCATTAAATGGCTCCGAACTAAATCATGTGCATAAGCATACCATTGCCAATCTGAAATCAAATCCGGATCTAGGTTCTCCTCACTCATCTTTTCTGTATTATCTTTAATCATTTTTACCACAAGATATTTTGCTATTTCTAAAACAAGTTTTTCGTTTGTATACCTTGTTGCGAGTGCAGGGTTTTGAATAGGGCCAGCCTCCTCGAGTATTTCTTCTTCGTCTTTCTGAGTAAGTAGTTGATAAATTGCTTGATATTGCTGGTCTTCTGAAAGCATTCTTAATTGATTTGCTTCTTCTTCAATAAATTGTTTGAGAAATTCCTCAAACATATTTTCTAGTTCTCGAGGCTCCATTTCTCCGGTTTTGGCAAATCTAACAAGATCCCTCGCGCGTCTTATTGTTAAACCGTAAATTATCTGGCCACCAAGGTCATTACTAATTCTAGCAATTGTCTCATCCCAATCGATCTCTTGTGTTTTGTTCGCAGGCGCTGGAAGGGAAAATTTAATTGCATCGGATGGTATTTCCCTAGAGACAATGGCATATATCTCTTCTTCTGATATCTCATACGTACGGGCAACATTAGGGTCGTCAAACAGTGCTGTGACAATTTTTGTAATACTTCTGAACCTATCGTCAAAAAGATCTTGGTATCTTTTATACCTAGCTTGTTCAGCAAACAAATTTCTCATATGAATTATTACTGTGTGCGCGTCAGCAAGAGAGATATCTGATAACCCGATTATTTGATTATCAGTTAAAGAAACATCTTTTAATACTTCTAATCTAAATACTAGAAACTCTTGAGCTAAATGGAGTGATAAATCTATTTCTTCCTGATCGTGGGCGATGACTTTGGCCTGGTGAAATCGATTGAACCAAGCAAGTTCTGGCTGGAAAAAAAGGAAAGAAATACCGAGTTTCTCATTAAAGTGTTTTTCCAACTCCTTAAGATTTTCTCTAGCTATCTTTTCTTCTTCAGATGATTCTCGAGGTAAACTGAACAACTTCTCTTTATCGGAAAAAATTTTTTCGTCAGCTAAAGTAATTTGCTCTAAAAGCCCAGGAATCAGGCCGTGATTGCCCTCTTTCACTTCGTGGGCTATCTGTCGTAAACTCGGCTGTACATAAGCATGAATTGACCCGACACCCTCTGCTTGCTCGGAAAATGGGATATCAAGAAACTCTCTAACCTTATGCCCGTGAGTCGTCTTGGAGGTTGCAAATTCATGATTTAATTCTAGAATCGAATTAACAACGCCTTTTTCAACTTCTTCCTCCGGGAAAGAAGTCAATTGTGATTTAAAATAGGATATTAATAAATTTGCAACTTTTTCAGGGTGTGGAACTTCTCGTAGAACACTCTGTAAAAGATCTATATTTCTATCCTCAGCCTCAGGCGACATAGGAATGAATTATATCACTTTTATTATAGGTTTACAGCTTAATAAGAAATCTTAAGGACTGGCTAAAAATTTTCACTTAACACTTGACCCCGCTGAATCTTACTTCTCGCCTTTTCACTATTATTCATAGACGGCTCGAAGAGCAATTTTACGGGGTCTGCGCCCTGAACTGAAATTAATTCTGGCTCGGGGGTTGACAAACCTTACACGCTCTTATTACGCTTAGATAAGACCATGAAAAAAATCGCTGCCCGAGTAATTGGTTATTCCTCTGCGGTAGTCTGGCTTACATTTGCCCAAAGCGCCCTTGCACAAACCTCAACATCATCCCCTTCGGCGGCGCCAAAGGGGGGAACAGAATCGGCACTTCCTAATGCGGGTTCGACAGAACTGACCTTCCTGCTTGTTCTGGGAGGAGCCGCGCTGATTATCTTCGGAGCAACCAAACTAATCGCAAGCTACAGCAAAAAGTAAATTCTATCTTTCTTCCAGCTTAAAAACTTCACCCTGAATATATTCTGCTAAATCCGTCCAGCTATTATTTTTGGGAACCAGAACCGATTGGCCGCCATGATTGTCCGGCCGGCCGAATTCCAATCTGCCGTCCTGTTCGTTTGCGTCAAGAACAACCCTCCTTATTGTAGAAGGGTCAATTTTAAGGCCCAGTTTTGCAAAAAGCGTGACATCTTCATCTTTTATATCTGTGTCGATTGTGTCTCCGAAAGTTTTTGAAAGTTCAATTATTTTTTGGGGGCTGGTCAGAGTTTCTGTCGATAAAACCTTCTGGCGAAATGCCAGAATTACTTTCTGCTGGCGGGCTGATCTTGCAAAATCCGACCCTTCCCCACCTGTACCATGGCGAGACCTTACGAATTTGAGGGCGACTGCCCCGTCCATATGCGTCAAACCTTTGGTGAACCTGAGTTCTTCATAGCGACAGGTAAACGGATCGTTCTCGTCGTTAATTTCAGAAAGCGGTATCGCCGATCCGGTTGCATCTTTGACAACCTGCTCAAAAACCCCATCTTTTTCCTGTGTTTCTATGTTCAAACCACAAAGATCGTCTTCTTTGCCGGAAATCGGATACTTTGGATCGACAAACGAATTCTCAACCTCAATATCCAAACCCCCGACCAAATCGACTCCACTGACAAAACCGTTGAAATCTATTCTGAATGCATAATGGACAGGTATCCCCAAAAGGACAGAGACGGTTTCTTTGGCCAGATCCAGACCCTGGCCGTTCTTCTCATCCTGACCGTAGGCATAGGCAGAGTTTATTTTTGCGCTTAGGCTAGGAACCCAAAGATCTCTTGGAATTGATATTAAAACCACGTCTTTTGCGCCTTTATCTACAGAAGCAAGTATCATTGTATCCGTAAGATCCGGACCCTCGTGCCCCCTGCCGCCTATTCCCATAAGAAGCACGTTGGTTCTGCCTTTGTCTGAATCAAGCCCCGAATCGGTGATTAGGGAAACGACAGTTTTAGGGCCACCGATTAAATATTTTTCCAGATTTAGAAGCTTAACAACTCCAACGGTGATTATTAAAAAAAGAATGGTGAGGGCAAAAATCCCAAAGTATGAAAATCTTTTTTTGTAGGGTTTTCCGATTTCACGCATTTTGAAAAAATCAGGCAGATTTTGAAATCAACTGAAGGAAAGTATCAGCGTCAAGACATGCCTGGCCAACAAGTCCACCCGCAATATTTTCTTTGGAGAGGAATGCCTTAATATTTTCGGGGTTAATACTGCCTCCGTAAAGTGTCAACACGTTTTGGTTGAAAATCCGGCTAATTTCTGCTGCATTTTGATCGGCAACCTGAGGATCTTCCGGCCGATAATCGCGATCTTTAGAAATTGCAGACGGCGGCTCGTATACAAAAATTATCTTTTCGGCGTTATCGTAAATAGTTTTGCCTTCGTCAACATATGAGTCAAGCTGCGCCAAATCGGAAACGCACAAAATCGGCGTAATCTCGTTTTTTAAAAGTAAACCCACTTTTTGGATAACATCGCCGTCTGTCTCTGCAAAATACTTTCTTCTTTCGGAGTGGCCGACGATTGCATACTGACAAATTCTTTTAAGTTGCGAAGCCGAAATTTCCCCTGTATACGGTCCTTCTTCGAATTTAGAAATATCCTGAGCACCCAATCGGAGTTTGGAGTTCTGTCCGCCAGTCTTCGACCCTGAGGGTTCAGACCCCGAATGGACCGGCGGATTGAGTTTAGAGTAAGCGGCTGCAAGAAAAGGTGCTGAGGGACAAAAAACTATTGTCCCGCCAAATTCATTGCACTTTGGCGCAACTTGCTCAATCCATGCGGACATTTCATCCCAACTTTTGTGCGCCTTGAAATTGGCAACAACGATGGGCTGGGGCTCATTCATGATTCTGGAGAACTTTCAGGAAATTTTCTTTTTGGGTTGCACCGACAATCCTTTCTACCTCTTGTCCGTCTTTTTCGATGATGTAAGTGGGGATAGATAGAACCTGGTGCTTGGTTGCTTTGTCCTGATTTTCGTCAACATTAATTTTTTCAAATTCGACTTTGCCTTTAAGCTCTTTCTCAAGATCGTCGATCAAAGGCTCCATAAATTTACACGGACCGCACCATTCGGCCCAAAAATCCAAAACTTTAAGCATGAGTTTTAATATTATATCCTAGCTCAGCCGCTCCGACTAGGCCTTGGATATATCAGTCTTCCCACTCAATCTTAGATAAAGAAGAGCAAGACTGATATATAATTCAAGAAAAATGGATTTACTTTCCGATCTCGATCCAGCACAAGTTGAGGCAGTTAAACAAACCGAAGGGCCGGTTTTGATTTTGGCAGGAGCCGGCAGCGGCAAAACGAGGGTTTTGACCTACAAAGTCGCCTATCTGATTTCAAATGGCGTCGACCCAAATTCAATTCTGGCTGTTACCTTCACCAACAAAGCCGCCAATGAGATGAAGGAGCGAATTATGAAGCTTCTCAGTCGGGGTGGCGCCAGTGGAAGGACTCCCGACAGCACGCAGTCTCGATTTGAAAACAAAATACCAGTACGAATTACATCAAAGACGAGCACTGGCGGGAGGGAAACTGGCGACAGGACCCCGAATGTCCCTTTCATCGGTACTTTCCATGCATTTTGCGCCAAGCTTTTAAGAGTCGACGGCAAATATATCGGGATTCCCTCTGGCTATCTTATATATGATGACGACGACAGCCTTTCTTTGGTCAAAAAAATAATGAAGGATAATGCAATCTCAACCAAAAACTTCAGGCCAAGCTCTATCCTTTCTGCAATTTCATCGGCCAAAGGAGAGTTGATTGATGAAAATGATTATACCCAGTTTGCCCGCGGATTTTTTGCGGAAACTGTTTCCAAAGTTTACGGAATTTATCAAAAAGAGCTTAAAAATATAAACGCCTGCGATTTTGACGATTTACTTTCACAAACCGTTAAGCTACTAAGAACCAATCCACAAGTTCTTTCTAAATACAGCGGCAGGTATAAATACGTTTTGGTTGACGAGTATCAGGATGTTAATACTGCCCAGTATGAGCTGACCAAACTTTTGGCCTCAGCGCGGGGAAATTTAACCGTTGTCGGTGATGCTTCCCAGGCAATTTATTCATTCCGGGGTGCCGATTTTAGGAATATCTTAAATTTCGAACGGGATTTTCCAAACGCCAAGATCTTTAACTTAGAGCAAAATTACCGCTCGACTCAAAATGTGCTTTCTGCTGCAAACGCAATTATTACCCGCAACACTTCCCATCCTGTTTTAAAACTTTGGACCAAAAATCCAACCGGCGAAAAATTAACGATCTACAACGCCCAAAATGAGACAGACGAAGCAAATTTTGTGGTCGACCGGATCGTTTCATCAAAATCCCCTTTCTCCTCTTTTGCTGTTCTTTACAGAACCAATGCCCAGTCAAGAACCGTTGAGGAGGCATTTTTACATGCCAATATTCCCTACAGGCTTTACGGCGGGGTGAGGTTTTACGAGCGCAAGGAAATTAAAGATGTTTTGGCTTACCTTAGGCTGATTTTTAACCCAAAGGACAATGTTGCCAGAAACCGGATTGTGAAATTGGGCAAAAAGCGGTTTGAAAAGTTTAATGAGATGGTTAAGAAGCTAAAACTCAATTACTCTTCGAGCGAGCAAGGCGAGCCGAGAAGTCTTTCAACCCTGAGCTCAAGACCGAAGGGTTCTCGACAAGCTCGAACAATAAAACCGATAGACTTGATTGACAAAGTTCTTGGGGCAACCGACTATTTAGCACTAATAGATGACGGCACCGAACAGGGTTTAATGCGCGCAGAAAACGTCAAAGAGTTAAAATCCGTAGCTTCAGATTTTGAGAATTTAGGAACGCTTTTGGAAAATGTGGCATTAATGGAAGGTATGATTACGCCGGAAAAATCTTATGAGGGAAAAGGGGTGTCTGATGTGGTAACTTTGATGACTGCCCATGCCGCCAAAGGTTTGGAATTTGATACTGTTTTTGTAATCGGGCTTGAAGAGGGGCTTTTTCCCCATTCCCGAAGCATGCTGGAGGCAGCCCAGCTTGAGGAAGAACGAAGACTTGCCTATGTGGCTTTAACCCGCGCTCAGAAAAAAATTTATCTTACATTCGCAACGCAACGACTATACTTTGGAATAACCAATACAAACCTTATCTCGCGCTTTGTGACTGATATACCAGAGGAGTTAATCTCGGCGGTTTAAATAATTGGCGATTTAATAAGTCATGAGTACATAAGTAAAAATGGATCGAGCGTAAAAAAGATTATTATCAAACTAATCATTATTATAGATGTTAGAATCCAAATTGTTAACGCACCCAGCAATTTTATCTTTTTAAGATAAAAAAACAGCAATGGAATAATTAATCCAAAAATGGACGGGAAAATAAAGAATCGGACAAGGAAACTTAAAGGGAATAATTCAGGTTCCAGAACAAAAAGGAATAAAAAAGATACTACAATCGTGGATCCAATGTTGATAAGGAAAATTTTTAATTTCCCCATGATTTTAGTCTAACAAGTACAACTTACTCTCTATACGCATGGTAAACAAAGTGAATGGGTTCGTAATGGGGCAAAACCTTTGCGCATGATTTTAGTGTAGCAAATTTTAAGAAAGTTTTGAGGGGTTGATCTATTTGTAGTTTTCTAAAGCTATTACCTTAACACCTTTAACTTGCGCCTGGTGTTTTGGATTATCGGTAACTAAGGTAGCCCCAGTAAGTTTGGCAAGAGCGACGAAGGCTGCGTCATAATATGTCATTTTCCACTCTTGTCCGAACTTATACGTGAGGCTCGCCAGCTCTTTTGTTTCGGAGATAAATTTGATAGGGAGTCCATACAAAAAATTAAAGACTTCCCATACTTGGTCAAAAGTTAGTTGTTTTTTTAAAAGAAGGGTGTTCCCTATCTCGTATTTAGCAAGTTCTGGGACACGAACTTCTATTTTGTTAACAACTAATCCTTTTAAGAGTACCTCTGATTCTCTGACCCGCTCTTCATTTTTTTGATCAAGCCACTTAAGAATGACGGAACTGTCTAAAACAAACCTTTGCATTAATTAAAAGTGTGCGAGTCTATCTTGGGGAATATATTGTGAAAGGCTACCTTTGTTTTTCCCTTTAAAGGAACGGATTCGTCTTAGTTGATCCAGAACCATTTCCCAGTTTACTTCTTGTTTTTGATCATATTCCCCGTATTTAACGTCGCCAGATGCTACTGCAGCCATTTCTGCAAGTTTTTTAACGTCTACAACGGCAACTTCGGGTTTATTATTTTTTAGCACAACCACAGGTTGTTTGGTCTTTTTTACCTCATCAAAGATTTTTTTATAATTTCTTTGAATTTCGCGGACTGTTGTTGTTTTAGGAAAAGTAAACATATTTGTCATAATATCATATGTAAAATTTACTGTCAATATATATAGACAGAGTTGACTGAATGCTTTATTCATATAAAGTTAGTCTCCGCCTAAAGACCGCTTCCGCCGTGCTGGGCAAATTTTACGGGAATTATGACTTTATTGATTTCTGCGCCGTCCCGCGCTGAAAACGTAAATATTTCGAAAGTGCCATCCTGCGGTACCGTTGGCTGGGCAAACGTAAAGTCGACGCCAAGCGCAATATAGGTACCGATTTCGCCTTGCTTGGCAGTGAATTTGGTTTCGCGAACAACAACCCCATCTTTGTTTTTCAGCCTCATTCCCACCTGATTTTCGAAAGCACGCACAAGTCCGTTAACCTTAATCAGTGTTGTGATAGTATCATTTGGTCTTGGCGTGGATATGATTATTTCGCCGGAATCTGAAATGGTAACGTCCGAAAGTTTGCTGGAGACTTCAGGCGACGGACTTGCCTGTACTGCTGGCTGATTTTGTACGCTCTGATTTACATTATTAGGGCTAAAATACCAACCCAAAATATAACCTGCAAAAACACCGGCAAAAACCGCTGCCAAAAGTGTTGGTATTTGATGTTTTTCTACTTGGAACAATTTATTCACCTCCCCGCAATCATAATCATCATAACTGCCCATAAGTTACATTTTCTTGATTCTGACACTGCGTGCAGGGGTTGCCGGAAATAGAACCTTCATCTCTACAGCGTCTTTTGATTTCTTCTTTTAAAAATCTCGCCAGCTGACTGCGGTCCATGTATTTGTCCTTATCGCCTGCATCCAAAAGCGGCATTTTTTCCTTTGTTCTGGTTGAACCTTCAAGTTCCAAACGTTCAACCCAGCGGCCGCCTATACACATATAAAACTTTCGGCACTTGTTGGTAATTTTAATAACCGGAATTGTAACGTTTCTGATGGGCATTCTTTGGGGCATTTTGGAAACTAATTCAGAGGCCTCTCCTGCCGACTCCAATAATTTGCCTATAGCCTTGGCCGGTATTTTCAAAACCCCTGGAGCAGCAAACCCAATCAGCTTGCCTAGTTTTTTAAGGAAACCGCCAAAACCTGAAGCGGCCCCAGCACTGTCACCTAAATTGTAATCAGTTTCGATTTCGATATCTCCGTCTTTATCCAGAATCCAAAAACTGCAATCGTATTGTTCTGCGTGTTTCCTGTCGCCTTCGCGGCATTTGCCCGTTGGTTTATCATAGCCCGATTCGAGAAAAGTATCTTCGGCATCCCGGCCGTATTCTTCCCACGCCTTCTCCGAGACGGTTTTGCCCTTGCCTTTGGGTGCAATTTTAGGCTCGGTCTTGCCTGTTCCAGGTTCGTCTTTGGGTGTATGTTTCTTTTCGCACTCGGCTAATTTTTCTTCGAGTCTTTTCAAGATTCTCTCCTCCCTTGCTAAATCATCACCGATTCTTTTGGCGTCATACTCGCCGCTTTTTTGACCGGCCTCAGCCCGTTTTGTGGCCTCATCCTGACGTTTTTTGTACTCCTCTATTCTTTCCTTTTTATCCTTAATGTATTGCCTTATCTTTTCGCAATCATCTGTCTGTTTTTCACCCTCCTGATTTTTGAGCATGTATTTTGAGACGCCGACTGCACCAATACCCAAAAGCGCGATAATCAACAGACCAACTGCAAGAGCCGGCGGTTTGGAGGCTTTGGTTTCTTCGGTAGTTTGTGGCTGAGGAGACTGAATGATTTGCGGAGAAGAACTCGCCGTTATTTTTTCAGGCAGAACCAGACTTTCGCCCGGATCTTTTTGTGTCAGGCGGTTGACGCCGGGACGCTCAATGAATTTGTTCCCTTCCTTTTTAGGAACCTCTAAAACAACCTGGGGAGACGGCTGGCCTTCGGTACCGCCTGTAGTTTGAGGCACAGCGACAGGTGATTCGGAAGGCACAACGTAACAGTCGCTAAAAGCATTATCCGGCAAGTAATCCGATGATTCACTGTCTTCGGAAACCAAACCAATAGTCACTAAATAAGCCAAGCCGCCTTTACCAATCAGCTCTTTGGGGATCGAAAAGCCGGCAGTATTGCCGTCAATTTTAATATTGGCAGACCAAGGAATGGACTGAAGGGACTCCCGATAGATAAACTGACTGCCTTCCCAGCCAGTGCCGTCTTCTTTCCAATGGGCGGTTATAAAGTTGATGCCGGAATCATTTGCGTCTTGAGATAGCAGCCTTGCCGGAAACATTATTCCAAAGACCATCTGGCCGGTCGTACCAAAGCCGTTAGGGATATTGCCGTTGGTTGTAACTCTTACCCCGATTGAGTTCCCTTGACTAGAAAGCTCTGTTGAAACAATATCTGTAAAGCCAAAAGAGGATCCGGAATCGCCGGATTTATCAGAAAGCTGGTGACAATGGGCCAAAGAATCTGGGGGAATCAAAAAAAGAAACTGGAAAATGAGAGAGATCGCCAAAAACAGGCGCACCGCTGATTTCATCTGTACAAATCCAGTGTAGGTCTTGCGACTTCACCCCGTCAATGAAAAATATAAATAGTGACCGACATTCCGGAAGAGTTAACTTTGGTGATTTAATAAAAGTTACTCTGCTCTTTTTGGAAGTGGTTCCGTGAATGCGATTTCTGTTTCGATCGGTACTTGAACAGTAATCACGTCACCATAATCAAACCCTCCGCTAGAGTAAATGAAAGTACTTCCTGGAAGAAAATTGGCGTGAATAACACCTTTCTCCAATGAAAAACTCCCTATCTCGTGGTACTCGTAGATCCCTTCTTTCAGATGCTGCCCATACAACTTACCCGTCTGATTATCTGCCACCACACGAATCCCGTCCCCATTTTTACCTTTCCAATAGAATTCCAATGATTCACCGCCCTTTCTCGCTGCAAATACCAGCTGCAGTTGCCGTCTTGACTGAGGTATATCCCATGGGGACATGGAAAATTGAATTCTGCCTTGGGGAATTGTACTAGAATCTGGTATAGGATTAAACAGTAGCAAGATAGTTACACCAGCTACAAGCGCCAAGAAAATAACACTAAATAATATAATGCGCGGCGAAAATTTCATACAATTCTATTGTAATATAACTAGAAAACTTATTTATTGATTTAATAAGATCTAGCAACACAAAGGCTATACTGTGGAATAACCAGTGCCGATTAAGTCCCGCGCTTTGTCACCGATATTCAGTAGGAGTTAATTACTCCCGTCTAATCTCAAATTTCTCAAAAATGGCTGGCTCTCTTTGGTAAAATAAGTAAGTGACAGATAGCAAAGATTGGCAGGCGGATTTGTACGAAAAGGTTGCCAGAAAAAGCCCGCAGATTATTCCCTTTTTAAAATATATTTATTTTGCTATTATCATCTTTCTGATTTTTGGGGCAAATTCATATATCAAAAAAGGCGAAATTGACCAGTTTTTTTACACAAGCGGCGTGTGGTTTGGCCGAACAGCACTGACTTTACTTGGCATCGTAGTTTTACCGGGAATCTTGGGCAGATTTGGTGTTGAAATCAAATTAACCAGAATCATCACGCTTTTCAGAAGACAATTGGGGATTTTAGTTTTTGTTCTGGCATTTTCCCACTATCAGCTGGTAAGGGGAATTTCTATTTATACCGACCAGATTCCTCTTTTCCCGCGGCCCATTTTTGAAGTACTTGGAACCTCGGCATTGTTTTTAATATTTTTTATGTTTTTGACATCAAACAACTTTTCCCAAAAAACTCTCGGCAAAAATTGGAAAAGACTGCATCGAGTTGTCTACCTTATTTTATGGCTCTTGGTATTGCACACCGGACTCCAACGAATAAGCATCTGGAGTATTTTTATATTCACTTTTGCGGTTCTTGAAGTTACATCTCTTGCTTATTATTACCTTCTCAGACCCAAAACCTCCTCATTCTCAAATTCTTAAGAATATTGGAATAATTGGCTGTTGTTATATTCGGCTTGCTGAAAACTTCGGCATTAATGCTGGAGAAGTTTATAATATTTTAAATGGTTCGCGAAGTTAGCCAAAAAGAAAAAGGTGACTGGAACAAACTGGTTACTCACGTAATCCAGTCATGGGAATGGGGCGAGTTTCGAAAGAAAATGGGGACTGATCTAGTGCGGCTGGGAGAATATTCCGGCAATAAACTTAAAGCTGCTTACCAGCTGACATTTCACCCCGTCCCCTTTTTCAAAAACATCACAATCGGCTACTTTCCCAAAGGCCCGATGCCGACAAAATCAATGGTTAATGCGCTTGTTGACCTCGGAGCCCAAAAAAAAGCGGCTTTTATAAAGATTGAGCCCAATATTATAAATGGTCGCGAAACGACTAACGACACTTCGGCTTCGCCCAGTACGAGCGAACGACTAACGCGATTAGGATTGATTCGTTCCACAAAATCGCTGTTCACCAAATATAATTTTCTTGTTGATTTGACTCAGTCTGAGGAAAATTTGCTATCCAAAATGCACCAAAAGACCCGCTACAACATCAAGCTTGCGCAGAAAAAGGGAGTAAAAGTTGATGATTCAACTGCAGATTCAGACTTTAAAACTTATTTAAAGCTATATTTTGAAACAACCAAACGCCAAAAGTATTTCGGCCACTCGCCTGCTTATCACCAAAAAGTCTGGGAAACGCTAAAACCTGCCAAAATGGCCAGGGTATTAATTGCACAGTATCAAAAGAAGCCTTTGGTTGCCT
>Ga0209431_10000188_pt1 | contig 48190 bp, 38 predicted proteins | sample RifCSP13_3_FD_184021 | JGI IMG/M metagenome (GOLD analysis project Ga0209431, IMG submission 184021) | Soil microbial communities from Rifle, Colorado - Rifle CSP2_sed 13_3 (SPAdes) (version 2) | ecosystem: Environmental > Terrestrial > Deep subsurface > Rock core/Sediment | place: Rifle... | reverse complement strand
TCTTCACAGTTATTACCGAGCCCGGGGCCACAGTGTGGATTGATGAGATACGTCGCGGTAGCACCGATGATGCAGGGCGACTTGCATTCACGAAGCTTTCCCCTGGCCGGCATCTGCTTCGCGTGCGGGCCAATGGATTCAAAGAGGTGAGTGTGCCGTGGCTTCCGGGGCGCAAACAAACGACTGTCAAACTGGTGCGAACTACTGACGAAGCCGAGCTGGTCTTCCAGCAGGCCGAGACAGCCCGAGAACAGGCGAGAGATGAAGAGACGCGAGCAAAAGCGGCTGAGCTTTACCAACGTGCGCTGAAACTTCGGCCGGCCTTTCCCGCCGCGAGAGTGGGACTAGCGCGGGTTTGGCTCGAATTGAATGAATATGAGAAGGCATTAGCGGAAATAGAAGAGGCCCGCCGGGTGCGACGAGTTTTTCCCGAAGCCTCGGCAGTCGAAGGTCGCATTCACCGTGAAGCTGGTTACATGGATGAAGCGACGAGGTCTTTTAGGAGAGCAATCGCCGAAGCTCGTGGCTTTCAACCAGAAGCTCATGTAGGACTGGCACGTCTCTACGAAGAGAAAGCACAATATGCAGAAGCAATCGCGGAATACCGTAAAGCAATTGAACAACTTTCCGATAGCGAACCCCTAATATATCAGTTACTCGGCGCGGCCTACGAGCGCTTGCAAAATTACAAAGAAGCGATTTCGGCATATGAGAATTACTTGAAGCTGGCGCCCAACGGTAGTCTGGCGCCGGCTATCCGCTCGATCCTGGATCAGCTTCGGCGCGAAGCGGCAGGTCAGGAGATTGTTCCATGATGAGAGGAAACGCGGAACAGATTGCGAATTGCGGATTGCGAATTAAGAAGTGAATGTGCGGCTCTGCCGCAACCCTTGCAGTAAGCCTCTGGCTTACCGAACCCGCTCGGTACTCTTTGCGGCTCCGCCGAATTTCTTGGAATGGTAGTCAGCTTTTCAGATGGTTGAGCGACATCAGGCACGGGGGAGGCGAAGCCTCGATTATTAATGAGTGCTCCCGGGAAGCCAAAGGCGTACCGCAAGGGTTGCGGCAGAGCCGCGCGGCAAGTGTTAATCGGCAATCCGACGCAATCCGGTAACCAATCACGGTTTTTGCCCGCTTGGAGGAGACAATTGCAATGTAGTTGCAGCAAGCAAAGGGTTCTCGTTTTGTCGCGCTTTAGGCCATTGAAACTACGCTGGCCAGGCCTCATTGCAACCACACTTCTGCCGATCTTGATATTGATCGTTAACGCAAAGCAGTTCAGCAGTGTTGCCGCCGTCGATTCTCACGAAATAAACCGCAAACAAGGAGGAGTCGCTGCCAGAATTGAGACTTCAGGGGCAACACTGCCTGCTGGCTTTATTGAAACGCAAATCGGCGGCCTCTCCAACCCGACTGCCATTGCTTTACATCCCGACGGCAGGATCTTTGTCTGTCAACAAGGCGGTGCGCTCAGGGTCATTAAAAACGGCGTGCTATTACCGACGCCCTTCGTTTCGGTTGTTGTCGATTCATCGGGCGAACGCGGGCTGCTTGGTATCACTTTCGATCCCAACTTCGAATTGAACCATTGGGTCTACGTCTACTATACGGTCCCCGCACCAGTCCACAATCGCGTTAGCCGCTTTACGGCCGATGCCGCCAATCCCGATGTCGCGGCCGCCGGAAGCGAAACGATTCTGCTCGAACTCAACAACCTGAGCGCCACTAACCACAACGGGGGCGCACTCCATTTTGGACCGGACGGCAAACTCTATATCGCGACAGGCGAGAATGCGGTGCCGTCCAATGCGCAGACACTGGGCAACATGCTCGGCAAGATTCTTCGTATCAATCCCGACCCAACTAACCTGATTCCCAGCGACAATCCTTTCTTCTCGACGGCTACGGGCAACAATCGCTCGATCTGGGCCATGGGTTTGCGCAATCCATTTACATTTGCTTTCCAGCGCGGCACCGGAAGGATGCACATCAATGACGTTGGGCAAAGCACTTGGGAAGAGATCAACATCGGCGCGGCGGGGGCCAATTTTGGCTGGCCAAACTGTGAAGGCACGTGCAGCGACAGCGGCGAGTCGAACCCCCTCTATCAATACGCAAACGATTCTGCGACCCGTGCCATAACAGGAGGTGCATTTTACAATCCGGCGAGTACCAATTTCCCCGCTGAGTATCACGGGAAGTACTTCTTTGCAGATTTCTGCGCAGGCTGGATTAAATATCTAGATCCTCTAAATCCACCTTCCACAGGGACCGCCCCGAATTTCGCAACCGGTATTTCTGCTCCTGTAGACCTGCAAGTCGCCAATGACGGGAGTCTGTATTATCTGGCGCGCGGGAGTAATTCGGTTTTTCGAGTGCTGTATAACGACAACACCTCACCGCGGTTTCAGTTTACTCTCTCCGGCTATAGTTCAGCGGAGAACAGCTCGAGTATCACCATTACCGTCAGACGCCTGGGTAATCCGACACCGCCCATAAGCGTTGATTTCACCACCAATGATAATCTGAACTTTGTGGAATGTGATCTCATCAGTGGGCTGGCAAACCAGCGTTGCGATTATTTGTCGGCCAACGGGACGTTGTCTTTCGCCGCAAACGAGTTGGAGAGATCGTTTACCGTAGTATTGTTTGACGACATCTATCAGGAAGGGAACGAGACGTTCAGTGTCAGTTTGAGCAATCCGACGGGTGGCGGTTCACAGCTAGGCGGCATCACGACTGCCACTGTAACAATTCTGGAGAATGATGCCACTACAGGGACGACCAACCCGATTGATGGTTCGCGCTACTTTGTAAGACAGCATTACTCCGACTTTCTTCAACGCTTACCCGACCCGGGCGGCGAGCACTTCTGGACAGATCAAATCGAGCAGTGTCTGCCTACAGATGCCCTTTGCATCGCTAATCGCAGAATTGCCGTGAGTGCTTCGTTCTTCTTCTCCGTTGAGTTTTCGGAGTCCGGTGCTTATGTGTACCGCCTTTACGCTGCGGCCTTCGGTGAACAGCCACTGTACCGGCCACCATACGGGCAGTTTCTGCCGGATCGCGCCCAAGTTGTTGGTGGGGAAACCCTGGTGCAGGGGAAACTCGAGTTTGCGAATAGCTTCGTGCAGAGAACCGAATTCACCACACGGTATCCACTCACGCTAGCGGCTGCTGATTTCGTGAATGCAATTCTAACAACCGTGCAACAAGGTGCAGGGGTAACCTTTACTCCGTCTGAAACACAGCAATTTGTTAACGATGTAAATAACGGCGGACGCGGATTGATGTTGAAAAACCTGGGCGACAATGCCGCGTTCAAGCAGGCACTGTTCAATCGGTCCTTCGTCTTAATGCAGTACTTTGGCTATCTTCGCCGAGATCCGGAACCGGAAGGCTACGAGTTCTGGCTGCGAATTCTAACTGACCAACCTCAGAACATTAACGGCATGGTCTGCGCGTTTATCACTTCGCAAGAATACCAACAGCGGTTTAGTTCCACATTCACGAGAACAAACGGGAGCTGCCAATAACAGTTCCCAGATGCTGAGCCAGAGGGCAGTATGACGTCCGCTTGCCACGGTATTATCCCTGTGAGAGCATACTTGCCTGTTTTGCCCGTCCGTTACGTTTGAAATTATGACCAAACCTGCTAGTTCACACCACCGACATGTTTCACGTAAAGCCAGCCTTTTTACCGAGTCGGTCATCCGTGAAATGACACGCGAGGCAATGAAGTATGGGGCAGTTAATTTGTCGCAGGGCTTTCCCGATTTCCCTGCGCCCGAAGCCATTAAGCGCGTGGCAGTGCGGGCCATCGAAGAAGATATCAACCAGTATGCAATCACCTGGGGCGCTCGGGATTTCCGCGAGGCTATTGCTCAAAAAACCAGGTGGTACCTCGGTTTGGATATCGATCCCGAAACGGAGATTACCGTCACCTGCGGTTCAACTGAAGGAATGATTGCCGCAATGATGGCGACGGTTGATCCGGGCGAAGAAATAATATTGTTTGAGCCCTTTTATGAAAATTATGCCCCCGACGCGATTCTTTCAGATGCGCGTCCGCGCTACATTCCCCTGCGCGCGCCTGACTGGAGTTTCGATAAAGACGAGTTGCGAGCGGCATTCAATGCGAAGACCAAAGCCATAATCATCTGCAATCCTAACAATCCCACGGGAAAAGTGTTCACGCGGCAGGAGTTGGAATTTATTGCCTCGTTGTGCCAGGAGTTTGATGCTCTTTGCTTTATGGATGAGATCTACGAACACATCCTCTATCCTCGCTCCGGGGCTCAAATCCAGCACATCTCGATGGCCCAGATTGACGGTATGCGCGAGCGAACGGTAATCGTGAACTCAATGTCTAAGACATACTCCGTAACCGGTTGGCGTGTCGGTTATTGCCTTGCACGACCAGAGATCACCAGCGCGATTCGCAAAGTCCATGATTTCCTCACCGTCGGCGCGGCCGCTCCACTGCAGGCGGCTGGTGCATATGCGCTATCGCTGCCGCCGGTATACTACGAGCGCTTGCAGGCTGAATATCAGGCGCGACGCGATCTGCTTCTCCCGGTGCTGGAGCAAGCCGGTTTCGGCACCTTCGTACCCGACGGCGCGTACTACATCATGACTGACATTCTCCCTTTCGGCTTTGCCAATGACGTGGAATTCACGCGCCACCTCATCCGGGAAGTGGGTGTCGCCTGCGTGCCCGGGTCCAGTTTTTATAGCGTTGCGGAACGCGGAGCGCAGCAGGTCAGGTTCTGTTTTTGCAAAAAAGATGAAACCCTGCTGGCAGCCGCCGAACGCCTGGCAAAACTTCGTCAGCTCCTTTAATTGATCATGATGACAACAAAATCTGCCCTCGGCTATTTGTTTCTGGCGTTACTCCTTATTGGTCCTGTTGCAGAAGCTCAACAAATGGCAGACCCGGAATTCAGTACCATGGTCGAGCGTCCCGGTTACACCAAGAATTATCCGCGCGTATTATTTGATGAGGCGCACAATAATTTCCACACTAGTACGGGCCGCTACAAACCCTTTGCAGATCTGATTACCAGTGATGGCTATCGGGTAATTCGGAATCGTAAGCCCTTCACGAAGGAGACTCTGGATACTTTTAAGGTGCTGATCATAGCCAACGCTCTTGGCGCCGAGGAAATGGACGACGAGGGCGCTGATCAACCAGCTTTCACCGAAGCTGAATGTGACGCGGTCGGCGCTTGGGTTCGCGGCGGCGGAGCCTTGCTATTGATCGCCGATCATGCTCCTTTCGGAGCTGCGGCCCAGAATCTTGCAAAACGGTTTGAGATACAGATGAGCAAGGGATTTGTGCTTGATCCGGAGCATTCGCAGAAGGCAAGTCCTTCGCTTTTAATCTTTTCTCGTGAGAACAAGCTATTGTTGGACACACCCATCACCCAGGGAAGAGATGATACTGAGAGAATAAGCCGCGTGTTTACTTTTACTGGTCAAGCGCTCAAAGGTCCTGAAGCCGCAGCTGTTTTTTTGAAACTCGGCGACAAGGCGGCTGATAGAGCCAGCCGGACGGAGCAGTCAGAAACGCCCGTTGGCGGACAGGCGCAAGGCCTGGCCATCAAGTTTGCCAAGGGCCGCGTCGTTGTCTTAGGAGAGGCGGCAATGCTTTCCGCGCAAGTGGCTGGACCCGAAAGGATTCAGATGGGTATGAACGTGCCTGGTAGTGACAACAGGCAGCTGGCACTCAACATCATGCACTGGTTGTCAGGCCTGCTAAAGTAGGGGGTGCTCATTGTTGATAACTGCGAATTGCGGATTGCGAATGTTAGGACGAAGGACGTCGCTTAAATCCGCAGTCCGCAATCCGAAATCGGCAATCGACAATCTTAATGTGGGATGCCAGACGAAAAGCAGTTTGGGTTGCCGCCGGCCTCATCCTGGGGACCTTTGTCTCTTATCAGGATTCATTTGATGATGACGGGACCTTCGTCTTACGCTTCTTTCTCTTCATGGAGAGCCTGGTCGTGATCATTATCTCAGTACTCTTCTACCTCTACTCCCGCAGTAACAGGTGAAGCTTTCAGCAATCAGCATTTTGTTTTAGTTCGGCTGCTGCGCGGTCTTGGCTCTGACCACGATTCCCTGATCCCCCACCACTAAAAGGCTGCGAGGTTCCCCGAAAGGGGCGCTGGAGGGAACATAAGAGAGGACGTAGCGGTTTTTTCGGAGTTCGTCACAAATACTCTTTGCTGCTTGCGGCGCATCATCGATCGAAAAGGTGAGACCCCCCGTCCCTTCCACTAGTTTTTCGATTACTTGCTTTGGCTTTGGCACATCCCGGCGAATTGCGCCACGCGTGCGATCGGGGGCCTGAACCGCGTAAACCGTGATGTCGAGTGCCTGCAACTCGGCGAGCGTCTTTTCAAAGGGCGTCTTACTACCCCGGTCGAGACCATCACTGATAACCACGATCACCCGTTTTTGCCCCGACAACGGTCGCAAGGCCTGATCAACAACTGCACTGACAGCATCGAAGAGATGGGGCTGACCTTTCTTTCTGAAAAGCTTTAATGAGGCTTCAATCGATTTTGCATCATCGGTCCAGTCGGCAACAATCTCAGCTTGCTCATCATAGCCCACGATCAGCAGTTGATCGCCTTCGTATATCTCGTAGGCAAACTCTCGTGCAGCCTGCTCGAGCTTCTCAATATCGGCCCGCAGCGTCAAGGAGTTATCGACCAGCAAAACCATGCGCGCTGGTGTTGGATCGGGGGTGAAATTCCTAAGTGTCTGCTCAACACCGTTGTCGTAAAGCGCGATCTGTTTCCCGGTGATTTGAGCCGCAGAATTGTTCTCGCGCCTGGCTACAATGCTCACCAGGACGCCTCCATGAGTTGAAGTTTGTGAGCGCCGGCCGGCCTGGCCCAGCAACAAGCCACAAAGAGTCAACAGCACAAGGATGAGAAATACAACTCGAGGAATGACCAGACGTAAGCTGGTTCGCCCCACGTTAAACAATTGTGGCCACATCAGTTTGGTAAAACAGATACTTCAATCGCCACTAGGGGATTTTTGTGACGAAGGTTTGTCTGATTTGCTCGGGGAGGTTTCCTTGCTCTTGTCGTCGCTCTTTTTATCACCTGCGGAGGGTGTTTCTGCATCCCGTTTGGTCGCAGACTTTTTTCGCCCATCGGAATAATCAGTTACATACCAACCGGAGCCCTTGAATCGAATTGCAGGCGCGGAGAGCATCTTCTCCAGTCGCCCGCCACATTTGCGGCACTTAACCGGAGGTTTGTCGCTGAACTTTTGAAATACTTCAATGTGTGCCTGACATTTTCGACACTGGTACTCGTATATCGGCATTCATGCCCTCTCAAAATAAGTTTTAGCAACTGCCTTGCCATCCTCGGATTATACGAAGGCCGTCGAAGTGTTTCAAATTAACCAAAAAAATCGCGGCTTCGATTGAGACGGAACAGTTCATATTGAACGATCAGAAGCGCAAGTTAGTTACCTAAAGAGTTTAAGACCGAATGATTTAAGTACAGCATTCGCAAGCATTTAACCGCCATATAATTGTTACCAAAAGGCAACCGCTCTGACCACCTTACCCATCTCAGTGGCGGTTTCGATTGCAAGTTCTTTGTAAATCGGTTCCACCATGCGCAGTCCGCGAAGGTTCTGCTAAACCCGAACGAAACTCCGATGACCCTGGGTCATCGCTCACATGGAGAACACTATAGATGAAACTGGTTCGAAGTATTCCTCATTTACCCTCTTTCAAGTTCGCACCTTTCGCAATAATATCCTTTTTCCTTCTGACGAATGTTACTGGGATCCTATTCGGTAGAGCAGTGGCCCCCACAGTCATTGCCAGCGCGCCAGTCGAACAGTTACCTCCTGACATACCATCTTCAGGTGATAGTACAATCGATTGGTTAATCTTCCGCGCAGGTGAGCGCGAAGGTGTTGACCCTCGCTTTATTCACGCTGTTGTCTGGCAGGAATCGAAATATGATCCAGACGCGCATTCACACGCGGGCGCTCAAGGTTTGATGCAGTTGATGCCTGCTACTGCGGACAGATTTGGCTGCCGAGACGCATATGATCCGCAAGCAAATGTCAATGCAGGAACAAAGTATCTGAGTTGGCTTCTCAAAAGATTTGACGGCGACGTCACACTTATTCTGGCCGCGTATAATGCCGGTGAAGGCGCTGTAGACAAGTATCGCGGAGTGCCTCCTTACACGGAGACTAAGAACTACGTGCGGTTGATTACCACGCGTTATGGGAAGACGTATCATCCAGTTCTTGCTCCTGAAGCGGCAAAGCTGGCGTTCCATCTGTCATTGGGATCGGACCAGCCAGGCATCGAAATCAACTGAACCATACTAATTTTCCTGAAGCCGGCGCGCTAGCTCGTTTTGCAAGTTAGCGCGCCGTTCGTTATGATCACGACCATAAGAAATTTGCCCAAGCAGCTTTAATCCCTTCGGGTATACGTAGCGGCCGATGTCTGACACTGCCAAATCACTATCCCTTGAGCGAAAGATCAAGATGCAGGAGGCGCGGGAAGGGATTATCAACCGTCTATCGCTCGCCTTTCCCACCAGCATCAATCTTGATCGATTTCTAAATGTCATCGTCTCTGAACTGGGGCGCATGATGAACGTTGATCGTTGCGATGTAATCCAACTCTCTTCGACCAGCGAGTTGCGTATCAGTCATGAATGGCGGGCGTCAAGCGATGTCCCTTCCAGCCTGGGGACGGCAATTCCCTTTGAAGTGAAACAACTTTCAGAGCACGTGGATCTCACTAAACCCATAAGGCTCGACGACACCTCAGCTCCGGGGCTGGATCAAAAAGTCAGATTTCTAGCAGCGAGCTTGAAGACCCGATCCCTGCTCGTTGTTCCGGTGATCTTCAGTGATGAGGTGGTGGGGTTGGTCGGGTTGCATACCACACGCACGCCTCGAGTTTGGCACGATGATGAAGTTTCGTTTCTGCAGGCAATTGCGCGCCAAATTGCCGTTGGGTATCAGTACACGCGCCTTTATACGGATAAAGAGCGCGAGGCCGAAACGAAGCGGGCTTTGCTGGAGATTGCCAACGCACTGAATGCCCGGTCTGATTTTCGCGAAGTGTCGTCTCTGGTGCTTGAACGCGCCATCGCTCTGGTCGGCGCCGACTACTCTGCCCTTGGGGTGCTTGATCCGGCGGGTGGACGTATTACTCTTGCGGCTTTTAAAGCAGCGCCCCAGGCAATCACTGAGTCAGTCGAGGGACTGATTGATGCGCACGGACAATCGCTTGACGTCGCTGCCTTTCCGGCCATGATGGAAGTCCTGGCTGAAGGCAAAACGCTTCGTCTGCTGGATACCGACCTTCCGTTTCCCCTGCGCCTGATATTCAATGCGACCCTGGGCGGCCGCGCCGCTCTGGTGGCACCTGTGCGGGTGGGCGGGCAAACATTTGGCTTGCTGGGCCTTGTTTGGAGCAAGGCGCGGGATGGATTCCAGGATCATGAAGTTGCATTGGTTGAGGGCATCGCCGATCAGATTGGCACCGCGCTCGAGCGCGATCAACTCTCGGCCGAAGTCATGCACCTGCGGAGCGCGTTGCACGAACGATACGGCGGGGACCGCATCATTGGTCAAACTCCAGGTATACGACGGGCAATCGAGTTGGCACTGAGTGTCGCAGATACACAGACTACGGTACTCATTGCGGGCGAGTCGGGGACAGGGAAAGAGCTGCTGGCGAATCTGATTCACTACAACTCGGGGCGCGAGGACCAGCCGTATGTGAAGCTCAATTGTGGCGCAATCCCGGAGACCTTACTTGAATCGGAGCTGTTTGGCCACGAAAGGGGAGCGTTTACTGACGCACGGGTCCGGCGGCGGGGGAAATTTGAAGAGGCAAATGGCGGCACGCTGTTTCTTGATGAGGTCGGCGAGATGAGTCTTTCGGCTCAGGTCCGACTGCTGCGGGTGTTGCAGGATGGTGAGTTTACACTAGTAGGCGGCAGCAAGGTCATAAAGGCTGATGTGCGGGTAATCGCGGCCTCAAATGTTGACCTCGAAAAAGCCACTGATCTCGGAAAGTTTCGCCGTGATCTTTATTATCGTCTCTCTGTTTTTCCGATTACGCTGCCACCATTGCGAGAGCGGCCCGATGATATTCATCCTCTGGTTATCCATTTCCTCGAACAATATAAGCAGAAAACCGGTCGCTTTATTTCCGGCATATCCAAGGACGCGCTACAGGCCATGATCACCTATGAATGGCCCGGCAATGTGCGTGAACTGGAGAACGCGATTGAGCGCGCGGTGATTATCGCTTCGGGCCGGCAGATTGAGTTGGAAGATCTGCCTGAAGCGATAAGTAAAATCGCCTTGCAGGATCGTGATCGCATCAAGGTGGAGCGCGCAAAGGCAGCTAGCGAAGGCCGCACCACCACTTTTCAAGTAACAGTACCGTCATCGATGGAAGAGATTGAGCGTCAAGCAATCGAGGCGACGCTAGACTACACCAGAGGCGACAAAACACACGCTGCCCGAGCTCTTGGTATCGGCCGCAAGACTCTATATCGCAAACTCTGGCAGTACAACGGTCGCGACGAATAATCTGCGGAATCTGCGGATTAATGTGCCCAGAAGGGTAAACGAACGTAAGCGGTAGGAAATGTCTCGCCCAAACTGAAGTGGCGTTTAATCGTCGTCGCCGGATCGAAGAACCAAAGGCCCAGTGGCTCGTCTCGAGTATTGCGGTCAAACCATGCCCAGGGTGGGCGCGCCATATTCTGACCACCGACCTTCCCTAGAAACGCTGTCCCTATATTGCCGACGCTGACCTTACGAGCCCCTGCCTTTCCGTTGCTTTCCCGGAGCAGGATAGATATGGAACCGTAATTCTTAGCTTCACCGTAAGTACCATTCTTGAGGCCGCGAGTCTTGGCCTTCGACCATAAAACCTGTAGAGGAATCAAATCGTAACCAACCGAACCTGCGGATTGCTTCTCCGGATCCTGAGCCTTCCCGGCGAATCTGTAGATAACAAACTCCTTTTCCCCAATTTGTTTGGCACTACCATCATAGGCCTCAATCCCGTGACCTTTAGGCTCGATGTAGAGCAAGACACGGTTGCTTTCCACGCGCACAACGCGAGAATTAGGTGCACCATCTGTGGCTGCGGTGTATCTGGAGAAAAGGTTGTGCTGAAGTGTCTCGACGAAAGCGACACGTCCATTCGCTAGGTTTGGCCCATTTTTGTCCACAGCGACAAGACAACCCTCGAAATCGTTTTCGTGGGCCAGGGAGGTTTCATCGGCAAGGCCGGTGGGATCATACTTGCCACCACGACGCGCGCCTTCACGAATGAGCTCACTAAGGATGGTCCCTTTGCGTGCCCCACCCTTGTAATCGCGTGGATGGAAGACAGCATAGTGGATGAAAAAGTGGGTGGCGGTTTCTGAGACAGCATAGTAAACATACGCCTTCAACGGAAATTTCTTCTGGTCCGCATTGTCCCAGTTATTATCTCCGCGCCAATCGCCGTCGAAGTTGAAATTTGTCAGATAGTCGCTGCGAGGGTTGCTCCCAAGCGCCTGATAGAAGATCGGAGCGTATGTTGCGGCAATGTCGCGATCGTGAGTGATTGTTTGCTGTACATGTGCGATTGTTTGCACTTCGCGGACGGCCAGACCAAGTGATGGCGGTACTTGACCCACAATGCCAATCAAGAAAAGTAAAACTATCCGGAGACTCATCATTTATACGGAAGGGGTCAGGTCATTCTGCCTTCATTCCCAGCCAGGAGTTGTAACTCCTTGCGGATCCTGCCAGAAAGGCGCCCACGCAAGCGTTAAGAGTTTAACGCCAATATTCGCCTTGGTTGGCTTGAGCGTTATTGTTTCCAGAACTTCAGTTTGAGAATTAGAAGCCTGCTCGAGCGAGTCGGTTTCAGCTTTGAGTTGTTCATTCAGAGCCGCGAGCTGTTGCGCAATTGCTTCGATATTCTCTTCGGCACGACTCACGTCCTCAGTTTCTTTCATCGAGCGCCCTACACCACGGGCCGCGGTCGTGGCACGGCCCAAAGTTGAATAACTTAATGACTTACGTCCCAAGAAAGAGGACAGTAGCGTAGCGCCAAAGGAGATTGCTGTCTGCCATTTCTGTGATTTCGCTTGCTCTGCTTCCCGATCCCTGGCTTGTTCAGCCCGCCGGCGTCGCTCTTCGAGACCAGCAATCTTCGTAGCATACTTCTGTCGCAGGGCTTCTGCCGCCTCGTCCCGTCTTTCGCGAGCAGATTGTTGAAGCCGAATGCGAAAATCTCTTTCCGCTTCACCCAATTTTGACGTTAGTCCCAGACTTGGGCTGCGCAGCAGTTCCAGCTTCTCAGTTCGATAGATCCAATTGGCAAGCTCCTTTTTCCAGGCATCATAACTTTTTGCCTTAATCGCTGAAGCAGGAAGGGTTGCAAATTGCGCACCAGCGGACGGACTGTCTTCAAGGTCGGCAACAGAAAACTCTGCGCGGATGGCGCGATCCCAGTCGACCGAAATTGCTTCTTCAGTAATCGGCGCCAGCAATGTCAATGGCTCGGTGGCATCGACCTCCTTACCAGCAAAGCGTACTTCGGCAGTCGCGCAGACCATGGGACGGTAGATCAATTTAGCGCCCGTTGCCTTGCTGCGAAGAGGCACGAAATATTGCGCCACATCGGGAGGAAGCACCGGACGCGAAGAAGGTGCAGGCGCCACTGATTCCTGACCCACTGCGCTTTGTGTCGAGGGAGGACCGGAACCAACGCCCGTTGCCGCGGCCGCTGTGAACATAGGCAGCGCTACTTTCGCGGATTGGGCCTTTACTGGATCCATCAATAACTTTATCTGGGTGCGCGTAAGGGGCCCGCGCAGATATGACATGGCCCAGCGGCTCTCGAAGATTTCAGCTGAATCGTCATGAACATTGTTGAGTAGGAAAATCCGAGTGCTCAGACCAGCGAGGGTCTGCTCCATTTTCTGGCGTTCAAATGGCTTCCCTGTGGCGACAGTCACGCCTTCGAGACCTTCAATGACGCGGGCCTTGTCGCGTTCTGTTTGCAGCCGGCCGATAAACCACGTTCCTGTATTTGACAGCCCTTTGTAATCCAGGTCCACCGGGTTTTGAGTTGCCAGAACCACGCCCAGACCGAAAGCGCGTCCCTGTTTCAGAAGTGTGAGCAGCGGCAGCTTCGACGGTGGATTGGCGACTGGTGGGAAATATCCAAAGATTTCGTCCATATAGAGAATGGCGCGCAAGCTGGTGGTCCCTGATTGCATGCGTACCCAGCCAAGTGTTTGGTTAAGAAGAAGAGAAACGAAGAACATCCGTTCAGCGTCATTCAGATGGGCAATCGAAAATATTGCCACGCGTGGTTTTCCGTTCTGCGTGTGTAGAATCTTCTCCAGATCAAGTGGCTCACCTTCCAGCCAACTGCTGAAACCTGGCGCCGCCAGGAGATTATTGATGAGTGTTGCCAATTCGAACCGCTCTTTAGCCGGAAAGACCGTCTCGATGTCCATAATGCCCATCTTCGTGATCTTAGGCGACTGGATCTGCTCGATCAGCCCTTCGAGCTTAAGATCGGTGGCTCCCGACCAAGCTTGTCTGATGATGTTTGAAAGCAGTATGTGTTCACGGCTTTTGAGCGGATCTGCTTCGATACTTAGTAGCCCGAGGAGACTAGTTACCGTAGTGTTTACTCGTTCATTTAGTAGTTCGCTATCCTCGCGAATTGCAGTTGAGGGCGCCGTCAGTGCGCTTAAGATTGAGACTGGAAAGCCCGCATTGCTGCCAGGTGTGTAAATGCGAAAGTCGGCGGCGTCTTTTAGCCGCTGAATGCGCGCCCCGTTCTCGCCCCATTCCGCCAGGCCGTTGCGCCACAGTTCAGCTTGCTGTGCGGCATACTGTTCAACACTCAGTCCTTTCTTTTCCGCGTCTTCGCTGTTAACCCAGGGAACAAAGTCGCGCGGCTCCAGGGCCGGAAAGGTCAGTAAGAGATTTGCGAGGTCCCCCTTCGGATCAATTACGATGGCGGGAATTCCATCGATTGCTGCCTCCTCTAAGAGAGCAATACAGAGTCCGGTCTTTCCGCTCCCAGTCATGCCCACACAGACCGCATGGGTCAGCAAATCCCTGGAGTCGTAAAGCAGCAAGCCACCTCGAGGTTTCTTTTTCTTCAGCTCAAAAGGCCGGCCAAGGTAAAATGCGCCCAGTTTTTCAAAATCCTCCATTTAGCTGTCCTCCGGGGGAGTCGGGTTTTGGGGAGTTTAGCTCACTTTCACTTGCATGCTGAAATCCCTCAATCCGACCGCTTGTTTCGAGCTACACTTACTTGATCCAGACAGTCTTTATATTGACGAACTCGCGGATGCCAAATTCTCCGAGTTCGCGACCGTAACCTGAATGCTTCACGCCACCGAATGGCAGCCGTGGATCTGAAGCGACCATGCCGTTAAGAAACACGCAGCCGGCTTCGAGTTCATCAATGAAAAGCTTCTGCTCTTTTAAATCATTGGTCCATGCTGCTGCTCCCAACCCAAAAGATGTGCTGTTAGCTAATCGAATAGCTTCGTCGATAGAGTTAACGCTAAAGAGCGATGCAACAGGACCAAAAACTTCTTCATTGTAAGCGGGGGCGTCCTGCGGAATATCTGTGAGTGCTGTAGGTTCATAAAAATTACCCGGCCGGTTGACGCGCTTGCCACCCGTGAGAACTCGCGCACCCAGTGCCACTGAACGTTCCACCTGTTGATTCACATCTGCCAGTATCTGGGGTGTTGCAAGTGGTCCAATGTCAGTGCTCTCCTCAAACGGATCACCAACCTTCAGTGCCTCCATCTGCTTGACAAAACGGTCCTCGAAATCCTGATAAATCTCCGCGGCAACGATAAAACGTTTGGCGGCGATGCACGACTGTCCATTATTGATGGTGCGTGCCTTTATTGCGGTCGTTACAGCGCTATCCAGATCCGCCGTCGGCATCACAATGAATGGATCACTTCCGCCGAGTTCCAGCACGGTCTTCTTAATCTGTTTGCCGGCGATGCTTGCAACGCTCCGGCCTGCTGGTTCGCTGCCGGTGAGGGTAACGGCAGCAACCCTCGGATCCTCTAGAACCCTCGGCACTGCCGCGGAGCCAATCAGTAGCGTCTGAAATGCTCCCGCCGGAAAACCTGCGCGCGCGAAAATCTCCTCAATCATGAGTGCGCACTGCGGGACGTTTGAGGCGTGCTTGAGTAAGCCGACGTTTCCAGCCATTAGCGCCGGGGCAGCGAAGCGGAAGACCTGCCAAAACGGAAAGTTCCAGGGCATGACAGCAAGTATGGGGCCGAGCGGCTGAAAGCGAACATAACTTTGGGTGGCGTTGGTGGCGAACACCTGGTCTGCCAAGTGCTCTCTCGCCTTGTCGGCATAGTAACGACAGACCCACGCACACTTCTCGGCTTCCTGGACGGCGGCGTTAATTGGTTTCCCCATTTCGGTAGTCATCAGTCTACCGAAAGCCTGTTTTTCAGACTCCAGGATCTCGGCTGAACGCAGCATCATGCGCTGGCGCTCTTCAAACGACGTGTAACGATAAGACCTGAATGTATCGGCGGCAAGCTGCAATTTGTCCGCAATTTGTTGCGCGTTTAACGGCTGAAAAGTTTTCAGAATTTCATTGGTGCTCGGACTGACTGTAGCGATTGGCATTGGTTTGTCCCTCCGGCTATGGTTGCGCCAATTCTACGACCATCCGGGACAAATTGGTGAGCAAGTAATGGATGGTCTAGAGATGAAAGTCATGAAAATGTGACGGAGAAAGAGTAATGTTATTGGGAATCAGGAGGCGTCAGAGTATTGGACAAATTCGGCATTGCTGCCGCATTGCAGGAGATTGCGAGCCTGCTCGAGCTGAAGGGGGGCGAGAATCGTTTCAAGGCTCGCGCCTATCGGGCGGGTGCGCGCGCCATCACCGGCTTTTCGGGTGACCTTCCGAAATTAATTGATCGTAACGAGCTAACTACCATCCGCGGCATCGGCAGCGCTCTGGCTTCTCAGATCAGGCAGCTACATTTTGACAATTCCTCCTCCGTTCTGCAGGCACTCCGGAAGGAATTTCCTCCCGGCGTACTCGAGCTCTCAACTGTGCCAGGTTTGACGCTGGCGAGAATTCGCAAACTCGTCGAGGCGCTGGGAGTCTCCTCAGTTGAAGAACTGAAAAAAGCTGCGGAGGCCGGTCGAGTAAGAGCAGTCAAAGGATTTGGAGCCAAAACTGAGCAGCAATTACTCAATGCAATTGCCAATCTCGACAAGCGTGAGCAACGGAGACCTCGTGTCCACATTCATCATGCAGAGCGCATCGCCGGCCAGATAATTGACTATTTGCAGACTTCCAGCACTTTTCAAGAAGCGAGCCTTGCCGGCTCGCTTCGACGCTGGAAAGAAACAGTGGGAACAATAAGGATTGTTGCCAGCGCCAGGAAGCCGACCTTGCTACTTAAACATTTCCTTCGCTTTCCTTTGATTGTTCGCAAGGAGATGTTGGATGAAAACACCTGGGTCGTCGAACTACTGGAAGGGGTGAAGGTTTCGCTAACAGCTGTGCTGCCCGAGCAGTATCCGGTGGCGTTGCTCCTGATGACCGGAGCGCGCGCCCATGTGGATCGTCTTCAACAGTTGGCCGAAATGAAGAGTTTGAGGCTGGATCATAAACACTTCCGCCTCCACTCTGCTGCCGACGTCACGGTGTCACGGCGGCCATCCAAAAAACGGGATGTCAGAGAGGAGAGCGAAGTTTACCGTCTTCTGGGGTTGCAATATGTTCCGCCGGAAACGCGCGAAGACGCCGGCGAGATTGAAGCAGCACTCGAAGGAAATTTGCCTCACGACCTCGTTTCCCTGGCTGACGTAAAGGGAATGGTTCATTGTCACACCACATATTCTGATGGCGTGAACACAATCGAGCAGATGGCCCGGGCGGCCCAGGCGTTAGGCATGAAGTACTTGACGATTACCGACCATTCGCCAACTGCATTCTACGCGGGAGGCGTTACGCCGGACCGCCTGAAACGACAATGGGACGAGATTGATGAGGTGCAAGCAAAGGTTTCTATAAAACTACTCCGAGGTACAGAGTCAGACATTCTGGCCGATGGCGCGTTGGACTATCCGGCGGCCATCCTCGAAAGGCTTGATGTAATTGTGGCCAGCGTTCACTCACGTTACAAGATGGATGCGGAAAAGATGACTAAACGTGTAGTGGCGGCGATGCGCCAACCGGTATTCAAAATCTGGGGCCATGCTTTGGGACGATTGATCCAGCGGCGGCCGCCGTTTGAATGCGATATGGAGCGAGTGCTGGATGTCATCGCGGAATCGCCGGCCGCCATAGAGATTAATGGTGATCCTTACCGGCTGGACATGGAGCCACGCTGGTTGCGAGAAGCCAGGAAGCGCAAAATCAAGTTTGTGATCTCAGTCGATGCACATTCGACAGGAGCCTTAAACAACGTGAGATTTGGCGTCGGCATTGCACGCCGAGCATGGGTGCAGCGCCGCGAGGTCTTAAATACGCTGCCGCTGAAAGGCTTCATGGCGGCAGTGCGTCCGGTACAGTAGCGCGAACTCTGCTCCACTACGAATTGCTGACAGATTCTCCGCCTTCGGGTCCGTAGAATAACACCCAAACAGCGAGGTCGTCGGTAAACTTCTCAAAGCGATGGCTTACACCGGCCGCCGCAAAGAGCAGGTCCGTTGGACCAAAAGCCTGGCGCATTTCACCGCACACAAATTCGCCGCGGCCGGCAGCCACAAAGTAAACTTCATCACGCGTGTGTGGCTGTTGTGTATCGTCACCACGTGGTGCATAGATCTCCACTAGCAGACTGCCGTGCTTGAAGATTGTGGCAAAACGTCTACCTTGCGAATCGGGAACACGAGTAAGCGCCTCATGGACTACGAGTCTTGAACACTGTTCTTCTTGCTTCATGATGGGGCTTGTAAGCGAAAGGAGCCTCGCGAGTCAAACCGAGTTTAATCTCTTCGCGCGAACCCAATTCTCTCATAGCTTCCGTTAGAGTTAAGTTCTCTCTTGTATTTGGACTAACGAAACCGTAACTCGTCTGTTTGGTTTCCGGGCCGTTTGCCGGTGAATTGGGTAGCTCAGTTTGCCCAACAGCGAAAACGCCGCCGCAGACCAAGAGAAAAGGCCCTAGGCAAAAATGTGTTAGCCAAACTTTCAAATTTTCTCAGTTACGTTAACAAGGAGCCAGTTACCACACATATGCCGGGTTAAGAATCGACCATGGCTTCGGACTCGCGCGCAAGTTTTGTTCGGCATTTACTGCCAGGGCAAATTTGCTTGCGCCGAAAACTCCCGATTGAGACGAGACAAATGCTGTTCGAATGTTTCTTTTGCGAAGCCGGATGAGATGGTGTCGCTTTTAAATTCCTTTCGTTCGCTCCAGTGTTTCCACGATTCCAGGAATTTTGCGTGAGCCCCCGTCTCGGTATGGACCTGTGCCGAATTAACGAGAAGCCTTTTTTCGAGTTCAGCAGCCGGTCCTTTTGCGCTCGATCCTATTTTGTCAGTTCTCAACGAACCCTGCTTGTCGACCTTCTTTAACAGAACGCGAGCATTTGCAGATAGGGGTTCGATTTGCCAGCGCTCACGTGAAGTGCCGATGATATAAATATGTGACCAGAAGATCCTATGAACGTAAGTAATCTTCCCGGAGATCAGTTTTGTGACCGTTACATCAGGGTGATCCTCGAGCTGTCCGCTTATCTGAAAGATTGTCTGGGCCAACGGATGCGACCACCAGGAGGTTCGAAGTGGCCCACCGGTAATCACCGAGCACACACTAGGCAGCTTAGGATCTGAAAGAAGTAAGAATCCCAAGGTTTTCAATTGAGTGAATACAGCTTCGAAATGTCGAGTCGCATCCATTTTCACAACAGTGATCCTACATTCCTACATTAGAATGGCAAGGTTAAGGTTCAATCGGGTTCTCGTGTATGGCTAAGGAGTGCATATTCTGCAAAATCATCAGCGGTGAAATCGCCGCCAACGTGGTCCTGGAAGAGCAACATGCAATCGCTTTTCTGGACCATCGGCCGCTATTTCCCGGTCACTCTCTATTGATTCCAAAGGAGCATATAGAAACGCTGCTGGAGTTACCAGAAAAGGATCTTGCGCCGTTTTTTTCTTCTGCCCAAAGGTTAGCTGCGGCAATCCAGCTGGCGCTTCAGGCTGAAGGAACGTTTGTGGCAATAAATAACCGGGTCAGCCAAAGCGTGCCCCACCTTCACGTCCATATTGTTCCGCGCCGCCGCAAGGATGGGTTAAAAGGTTTTTTCTGGCCGCGCCATAAATATCGAAGCGAAGAAGAGATTTTGACTGTCGAAAATGCAATACGCGCAGCCCTTACAGAACTACAAGCACGAGCAAAGGAGATTTAACAAGTACAAATACCAGGGAATATCTCAGGAATTCAGCACGTGTAGTAGTCGAAAACAATTTCCTTCAAGTCGCAAAAAATAAAACACACGAAAAGTTGATCTAAAAAATCGGTGGGCGTATAAAGCGCGTGTCACGAAGGTTACGGCCTTCGAGACCGACGAAGGGATCGGCAACCGGTGCGGTGACGCCCGGGAGAGAGGATCAGCAGGCGGCTGTTGCTCCTAACGACGCCCTGAGACGGAGCCGAAAGGCTCAGCTGGAGAGAGTCGCGAGATTCTCTCGAGCCACTCGGATAAAAACGAGTGGTACCCTTTGGAAGAGGACCCGCCGAAGGGGGCAAGGCGGTTCAACGCAAGTTGAGCTTCGTTGCCGGAGCGTAACCGGCGGTGGAGGAAAAGCCACCAAAACAAAAACCTAACGGCACCGCATTCGAAAGAATGCGAGAATTGTGAAAACAAATCGTGTGCTGACCGGTAGTTAGCTGACCGCCAGTTGATTGTCGGGATACAAATCTGGCAGCTCGTGCGTGTACATGCCGGGTTGCCACCCTACAAAAAGCTTCGGCTGATTGTAGGAAACGGATTGCGCTGTGTTCAGCTTGCTGGGCACGGCGCATTTCGTTTTTAGCATCCTCCTTACTCGCTCGCGCCTCCAAACCTTTGAGCACCGACCTGTCCATTTCTGCCCCACTCGCTCGTCATTAGTTGAGAAGACCGAAAATAAGGACTTCATTGGTTTGAAACGATTCAGACGTCCCCGTCGTAATTGGCGAGGAGGCCCTGGAAACACAAAAGGAGACGGCAATGACCACAGACGCTAAGCGTTTCATGTTTATTCTGCGAGGCGGAAAGTCTGACCGCGATATGTCACCAACCGAGTATGGGGAGGTACTGCAAAAATATCTGGGCTGGATTGAGCGCCTGAGGCAACGGGGGGTCTACGAAGCCGGAGAGCCCCTGGATGAAGACGGCAAAATACTTTCCGGCAAGAGTGGTGCTCTCGTAACTGATGGGCCGTTTCCAGAATCCAAGGAAGCCATCGGCGGTTACTTCATCATCCGAGCATGCACCCTCAATGAAGCGTGCGAGATTGCCACTGGTTGCCCAATCTTTGAGCACGGCGGCGCCCTTGAGGTGCGGTCTATCGCTCCGATTCCAAGCGCAGAATCGCATTCGGCGTGATTAGCCGGCACGTCACCAAGCCGAGTATGTTCACATCAAATCAAACTGCTGAGCCAAACCAACTCCTCGATAACTTCTTCCGACTCGAGTCTGGGAAGATGGTTTCGACTCTCACCCGCATATTCGGCCTGGACAACATCGATCTCGCTGAAGACGTCGTCCAGGATGCGATGGTGAAAGCGCTGCAACAGTGGTCGTTTGGAAGTATTCCAGAGAATCCTTCCGGGTGGATCATGCAGGTGGCGAAGAATCGCACCCTCGACATCTTACGGCGGCAAAAGCTCTTTCAGAGTAAAGAGAAGCATGTTGTCCGGGAACTTGAAAACAGGACCCAGAGCGGGCAGGTTGAACTGTTTGCCGAGTCGGAAATCAAGGATGACCAACTCCGGATGATTTTTGCCTGTTGTCATCCTGCCCTCTCCCGAGAATCACAGATTGCTTTGACGCTCAAAACCCTATGTGGTCTTGGAGTTTGCGAAATCGCGCGGTCTTTCCTTACCAGCCAGGAAACTATTGCGAAAAGGCTCACCAGAGCAAAGCAGCAGCTACGTGAGGCAAAGGTGCCCTTTGAAATTCCTTCGGGCCGGGAATTGGCTAGCCGTCTTGACTCAGTCTTGCAGATAATCTATCTACTGTTCAATGAAGGTTACAACGCCTCACAGGGAGCGGGTTTTATCCGGTGGGACTTATGCACCGAGGCAATCAGATTGTCGGAGCTTGTGCTAGAACACCCCCGGGGCAATACACCCAAGAGCAACGCGCTGCATGCGCTCATGCTTTTTCATGCAGCACGATTCCCGGCCAGAGTAGCCGACGACGGCGGCATACTACTGTTGCAAGAACAGGATCGCTCTCGCTGGAACAGGTCTCTGATCGAATGGGGCCTGTATTACCTTGATCAGTCGGCAGCAGGCGACGAGTTATCTCGATATCACCTGCAGGCCGGCATTTCAGCATGCCATTCCCTGGCCCGGAGTTACGACGAAACTGACTGGTCAAGAATTCTCACCCTTTATGATCTCCTGATCCAGAATGACGCTTCTCCGATAGTGGCCTTGAATCGGGCGGTGGCCATCTCGAGAGTCCATGGACCAGAAGTGGCACTCCGCAACCTCGAAGAGATCAAGAATCGGGGGTCGATTGATTCATATTACCTGTTACATGCGATAATGGGTGAGTTCAATTTACAGTTGGGGAACTTGGAGCCTGCGCTTGTTCAACTCCGCAAAGCGCTGGGGCTGACCTCAGTCCACTCTGAGAAGAGATTCTTGGAGAAGAAGATTAGTCTATGTGAAGCGAAGCTGTCCCCCAAGGAGGTGCGGTTCGATCTATTGCAGAGTTAACTTGAAAACAGCGGCTCCGCTGCTGGATTCGATCACGTTTCAACAAAACAAGGAGAGATCAAAATGACCGAAGCACGAATGCAAGAAACAATCGAGTATGCCCCGGGCACGTTCTGCTGGGTTGAGCTCGGAACAACAAACGGTGAAGCTGCCAAGAAGTTTTACACGGAATTATTCGGATGGGGCTTCACTGATAACCCGGTCGGACCCGACATGGTCTATACCATGCTCAAGCTTGACGGCAAGGATGTAGGTGCGTTGTATCAGCTATCCAGCGAGATGACTGCGGAAGGTATTCCACCGCACTGGTTATCCTACGTTTCAGTGGCTGATGCCGATGAGACGGCTCGCCAGGTAAAGGCGCTTGGAGGAAAAGTGAAAAAGGAACCATTCGATGTTTTCGATGTGGGGCGGATGGCGGTAGTTGAGGATCCGACCGGCGCTGTCTTTGCCTTGTGGCAGCCAAAAAAACATCAGGGGGCTGGAATCGTCAATCTGCCAAATTCATTCTGTTGGAATGAACTGGCTACGAAAGATACGCGCGCTGCCGGTGAGTTCTACACGAAACTGTTTGGTTGGGGTAAGAGCGTGCAGCAGTTTGGCTCAATGGAGTACACATCTTTTATGAATGGCGAGCGCCCGGCCGGCGGCATGTATCAACCAACGCCGGAGATGGGAAGCGTCCCGCCGCATTGGCTGGTTTACTTTGCTGTTGACGACTGCGATGCTAAAGCGCAGAAGGCAACAACCCTCGGCGCGAAGACGATTGTCCCACCCAGCGACATTCCGGACACTGGGCGCTTTGCAGTCATCCAGGATCCGCAAGGCGCTGTATTTGGCATTATCAAGCTTGCAAATCCACCATCCTAAGTGTTGCTGGTAGAGGAAAAAATAATTGAGTGCGGCTGTGTTTCGGGTCGCCTTCGTGGTTGCGCGCAACTCTATACAGCAAAACGCGCTTAACTAACGTCTCCGCAAGCAGCGGTAGGCTAGCATCGAGAACATGCTTAACCTGCGCTCCTTGCGGAGTCTGGTTTTGTCGAGGGGGGCTAGGGGGGAGCAGGCGGCAGGAGGCAGGAGCAGGAGCCAGACGGAGAGGAGGCAGCGGCAGACGGCAGGAGCAGGAGCCAGCAGCCGACTGCCGGAAGTCAAGGCAGACTAAACTGCGGGGGTAGGGCGCTTCGAAAAGTGAAACAGGTGGCAGCTGTCAAATGCCAAATGTCAAATGGAAGAGATAAATGGCTCTCTCAAATCATCAGTCAATACGGCGCCCTCCTGCCACCTGCTCCTGCCACCTGCTCCTGGCTGTCGGCCTCCTGTTCCACGGTCTGACGGTCTGACGGGAGCATTTAAGTATTTATGAAGTCGCGCTTAGTCTGGCTCCTTCTATGTGGTATCTGGGGTTCCACCTGGCTCTTCATTAAGCTGGGCCTGAATGATCTGCCGCCAGTCACTTTCGCTGGCATAAGGTTCCTGGTGGCCTCGCTCATTCTTCTGGGCTTGATGACGGTCCGCGGACTATCTCTGCCACGGACGCGTCGCGATTGGCTGTTATTGGGCGAGACCGGGGTGTTATCGTTTAGCCTCAACTACGGGCTAATTTTCTGGGGCGAACAATACATCAGCTCCGGCCTGGCGGCACTTTTGCAGGCGACTATCCCGGCTTTCGGTCTTGTCATTGCACACTTCTACCTTCCTGGCGAACGAATGACATCACGAAAATTGTTTGGTGTTGTTCTCGGTGTGGCAGGAGTCGGTGCGATCTTCTCAAATCAATTGAGCCTGGCAGGTTCCCGGGCGCTCGCCGGTAGCGCCGCCCTCGTACTTAGTGCAATCTGTGTTGCGTATGGAAATGTGCTCGTGAAGGCGCACGCAAGTGAGCTCAATCCTATGACGTTGGCGGCCGGGCAGATGGTGGTTGGTTTCGTGCCATTATTGTTGCTGGGCATTCCCCTGGAAGGAAACCCTTTGCACTTCCGCTGGACCCCGATGGCGCTTATTGCCTTGGTCTATCTGGCAATAGTCGGTTCAGTCATAGCGTTCATTCTCTACTACTGGCTCGTACAACATATGGACGTAACGAAGACCATGCTGATTGCTCTGGTTACGCCGGTATTCGCTGTCGTTCTCGGGTTGCTCGTCCTGGATGAAAAATTAACTTGGCGTACGCTTGCCGGTGGGATGATGATCATCTTGGGGATTGCTCTGGTTGGGCTGAAGAAAGGGACGAAAAAGGCTCAAGCAGGGGAGCTAAGCAGCAGGTAACAGGGAAAAGGGATGAGTGCGCAGTAAGCCATACCATTCCTGAAGCTGAGCCTGGAGGTATTCCTCAACAGCTCGACTGACGAATTGAGACTCAGTAGCCGGATAGTGATCAGCGAGCCTTCGGAGCTGCTCAATCTGCTCGATCATCAACCAGAACCCCCCGAGATCTAGCCCGAACAGATTCTGTACTGAGACCTCCAGAGCTGTGCGGTGGACAGCATGGAGGTACCTTGCCGCAGGCCCATTAAGAGCAATCACGCAGTCGGATATAGCAAAACCAACAAAATCGAATTGATACTGCCTTTCCTTGAGTTGTTTTGGATTGAAGTCGCGCACAGGCGTCTAAGTTTGGTTTCAAGCGTTCCTTCTCTTTGGACCATGAGGTTCGGCTGTTAAGCAGTCATATCGTATTTGCGCAATAACCCACGCACCACGCCTTGAATCTGAATTCGTTCCGGAGTCTTGATGAAGATCGGCTTAAACTGCGGGTTTGCAGGTTCAAGCCGGATGAATTCAGACTCTCGGTAGAATTTTTTGACCGTAGCATAGTTCCCGTCGATCAGTGCCACTACCATCTGGCCGTTCTGTGCCGTCTCCTGTGCGGCAACGATGATGATGTCGCCGTCCTGAATGTTTTCATCGATCATCGAATCGCCACGCACGCGGAGAGCGAAGGTACGGTTGCGGCCAATCAGGTCGCGAGGAACGGAGACGGTGTCATGTCGAAGAATTGCTTCAATCGGCTGCCCGGCAGCAACAGTTCCCAGCAGTGGAATCTCAAAATTGTCGTCTGCGCTCGCTTCTTTGCTGATTTCAATGCCGCGGCTCACATTTGGAATGCGTTTGATGAGTTTCTCGCGTTCCAATGCTGACAAGATGCTGTGAACACTTGCCGGGGAGCTCATCTTAAATTGCTTCCCTATTTCGGCAATGGTAGGCGGCTGCCGGTTAATTTCAATGAAGCGACTAATGAATTCATAGACCTGCCGCTGGCGGGCTGTCACTGGCATCTTTCCCTCCTCTTGTACCTTTCCCTCCTCTTGTACTTAGCCACCCGTTATGGTATTTTCGGTTCGGTGGCGAAAATCAGCCGAATATTAGCGAAAGCAAAACGGCGTGTCAAGTATGGAACACAGGAGTAATCAATCGATTACTCGGGCAAGCTTCTTAAGATCCTCTATGAAGCGGCGATGCTCAAGACGACGAGTTTCATCGTCAGGCGCTCTAAGAATGGAGGAGGGATGAACAGTGGCCATTACGTAGGGAGCAAGAGTGGATTCAATAAACTGCCCCCGCTGTTTCGTTACTCGAAATTGAGGTCCCAGCAGAGCCTGAGCGGCTGTGGCGCCGAGGGGCACGATAACCTGTGGTTTCACCAGGGCGATTTCCGCTTCCAGCCAGGGGCGACAGGCGGCAATCTCCTGAGCATTTGGTTTCTTGTGAATACGCCGTTTGCCACGAGGTTCCCATTTAAAGTGTTTGACAACATTAGTGACGTAGGTTTTTGAGCGATCGATGCCAGCCTCCGCAAGAGCATCATCCAGTAGTCGGCCGGCAGGACCAACAAATGGTTTTCCTGTAAGGTCTTCTTCATTACCTGGCTGCTCGCCGATGAAGAGCACCTTAGAGTGGCGACTACCTTCACCGAAGACGGTCTGCGTGCCGCGTTTCCAAAGATCGCAGGCACGGCAGCCGGCGGCGGCTTCCTTGAGCGAAGGGAGCGTAGGTTGTGCAGGAATTAAATCTGCCGCAGAGTCTTCTGAGTTTTTGCGTGGCATTCATAATTATTCTAGCTGCGATTTTCCTTGTCGTCAGGTGGAGTGAAGAGATGAAAGCTGCAGCATTTTCCAAAGTCAAAATCGAATCAGAGATTGCCACGCACTTCGGTAAGGCTTTTAGATTCCAGAAAACAGCGGCCGAAGTAATCTCTACAGGCATACCTGAGATTGATAGTTTGCTCGGCGGATTGCCACGTGGCGGAATCACAGAGATGGTTGGGCCAGCTTCTTCCGGCCGTACCAGTCTCATGCTTTCTACTTTGAGCCAAGCCACCAATCACCAGGAGATTTGCGCCTTGATAGATACAAATGATTCTCTGGATCCCGCTTCAGCGGCGACTGCTGGTGTGGTTCTGGATCAACTGCTCTGGATACGATGCGCTAGTAAACTTGAGCACGCGTTCAAAGCGGCTGACCTGGTGTTGCAGGGCGGCGGTTTTGGACTTGTTATTCTGGATTTGAGCGATGTACCGTCCAAAGATACAAAGCGTATAATTTCCTCCTGGTGGTATCGCTTCCGTCGGGTAGTAGAAAATTCACCGACAGTATTTATGGTAATGACTCAGGAGTCATGCGTTCGCTCTTGTGCCACACTCACGTTGCAGATGAAAAGAGAACTGGATCTATGGTCAAGTACTAACGAGCCTCAGCACCAGGAATCCCCATTTGCAGCATGCTTTAAGCGAACGCCGAATGGGTTTAATAGCAATCCAACCCATGCAAGGTTCCTGCGAGGTTCGCAAATCGAAGTCGAGCGTCAAAAGCCTGTCCTACCAAATACCCCTGCCAAAATAGGGTTTACCGCCAAGAGTTCCTTCGTAAGATAGCCGCTAGTAGATTCTCATAATTGCCCGACTTGATAGTTTCGGCGATTTTCGCTAATCTTCGCTTAGAATTCTCCGGTCGACACAGTCCTGATTTCAAAGTGAGCAATCATGTTTGCTTGCATTTACAGCGGAAAACTCTCTGACGTCTCGCTCAGGGATTTTGCATATTCATTTTCGCCGCGTGTGGAAGAGACTGCCGGCGATACTGTAGTCATCGACGTCCGGGGATGTGAACTCTTATTTGGCTCGGCTTATGAGCTTGCCAATGAAATAGTAAATCGCGCCGCCAAGCCAAGAGCGGTCGGTGGTTTGGGTGGGAAGATAAATGTGGCTATCGCCGCCAACCCGGATGCAGCTATTTACGCCGCAAGATACTTCAAGGGCGTAACTTTTATCTCTCCCGGCGAGGAACTTACCTGTTTGGGTGAGTTACCGATCGCGCTTCTATGTCCCATTTCCATAGCTCAACCACAAAAGACGAAAGGTGAAACTCCTCATAAATCAACCTCGAGCCCTGGATTTTGGACATTGGATGAAAAAAGCTGGGAAGACACACTTGAAACTTTTCGTCTTTGGGGGATTCGCACGTTTGCGGATTTTGCGGCGTTGCCTAGGGCCGCGCTTTCTGAACGGCTTGGGCAAGACGGATTGCGTCTGCAATTACTTGCCAGTGGTAAAAGCGAACGGCAATTGGAGCTCGTTCAGCCGGCTCCCGATTTCGGCCAATCAATCGAACTTGATTATGCGATAGCAGAACTAGAACCACTCTCTTTCACATTTGCTCGTCTGCTCAATCAGCTTTGTGCGAGTCTCAATTCCTATGGATTGGCGACTAATGAGTTGTGTATCGAAATGAAGCTGGAAACCGGAATTTCTCATGAGCGCAAGCTCAGTCTTCCTTATCCACTACGCGATCACAAAGTATTTCTTAAATTGTTGCTGCTGGATGTGGAGATGCATCCGCCGCCAGCGGCAGTGACGTCGATTTCGATTGCGTGCGAGCCCGTTAAGCCGCGGGTGTTGCAGCACGGATTGTTTATCCCGCTGACGCCCGAACCAGAGAAGCTGGAACTCACCTTAGCAAGGATAATGAAGCTAGTGGGGCATGAAAACGTCGGCTCACCTGAATTAGTTGATACCCATAGGCCTGCGGCATTTCACATTCACCGTTTTGCTCTAAAAAATACGTTCGAGAGAAAAAATAAGAAGACAAAAATTCCGCAATCCGCAATCCCCAATCCGCAATGCTCTCTGGCTTTCCGTATTTTCCGGCCGCCCCTGCGGGCCACAGTAGAGGCTCCACAAGGATGTCCAACCTGGATTAGTGCATGGGCAGGGAACCAGAGTGTCTACGGAAAAATTGTGCGCGCAGCTGGCCCCTGGCGCACCACGGGTAACTGGTGGCGCGCAAATGTATGGGCCAGAGATGAATGGGATGTGGCCGTTGAAACCCTAACAGCAAACCGCAAGACGGGCCCTCCACTACCAGTGCTCTATCGCACCTTTCGAGAGCTGGACGGCGGTGGGTGGTTTGTCGAAGGAATGTATGACTAGCAGAGAATTGCGGATTTCGGAGTGGCGAATAAAGGAGCTCAACTCTAAATTCGCGATTCGCAAATCCGCAATCCGCAATCCGCATGACTTACGTTGAGCTACATGCCCGCTCTGCATTCAGCTTTCTCGAAGGCGCATCAGTGCCCGAAGAGTTAGTAGCAGCTTGCGTTAATCTGGAGCTGCCGGCGATGGCTTTGCTGGACAGAGACGGTGTGTATGGGAGCCCGCGATTTCATCTGGCAGCAAAGAAAAATGGAATCAAAGCCCACATTGGTGCAGAAGTTACGGTAATACGGCCGCAGCTCAAAAGTCTAAAAACCAAACGGGATGGTCCGGAGACTGCACCGACTCTGGATGTCATGTCGCTCCCGCTGCTCGTACGGAATAGGACCGGTTATCAGAATCTTTGCCGGTTAATTACGTTGATGAAGTTGCGTGTGCCAAAGCATGCAAAGCCCGGAGAGTGTTCTGTAACACCTGAGGAACTAGCCGGGCATGCGGAAGGTTTGATCTGTCTAACGGGAGGTGAGGATGGACCGCTGGTTTCGAGGATGCTTTACGGGCAGGTAATCAGAGATGAGAGTCGATTGGACGAAGGCGAAAAGGTAGGAATTGCCGAATGGTTATTGGCAGTGTTTGGCAAGGAGAATGTCTATGCTGAGCTGCAGCGCCATTCTCAGCGCGACCAGGAGGCCCGTAATCAGGCCATCGTAGAACTAGCCAGGAAGTGTGGGCTTCCGTTGCTCGCCACAAACGGCGTCTCTTACGCCTCACCTTTGCAACGTGAAGTAGCAGACGTCTTCACCTGCATTCGAAATCATGTGCACCTGGAAAATGCAGGGCGATTGTTGGCCAGAAATTCGGAAAAATATGTTAAGCCGGCTAAAAATATGGAACAGCTTTTTGCCGACCTTCCTGAAGCAATCGCTAATACTGTGGAGCTGTCTTCCCGGTTGGAATTTACCCTGGCTGATCTTGGTTATGAATTTCCCAGGTACCCGGTGCCCGCAGGGGAAACAATGTCGTCGTTTTTGCGCCAGCGCACCGAAGAGGGTGGGCGGGATCGCTATACCGGACGAAACGGCTTCCCTACCTACGAAAGTGCGCGATCACAACTGGAACGCGAGTTGATTCTAATTGAGAAACTAAAACTAGAAGGCTATTTCCTAATCGTCTGGGACATAGTGCAGTTTTGTAAGAGTCAGGGAATCCTGATTCAGGGCCGAGGCTCAGCCGCAAACAGCGCAGTCTGTTTTGCGCTGGGAATTACGGCCGTGGATCCCATTGGCATGGAGTTGTTGTTCGAGCGGTTTTTGTCCGAAGAACGTGGCGAATGGCCGGACATTGATCTGGATCTTCCGAGCGGTGAACAGCGTGAACGTGCAATTCAGTATGTTTATACACGGTACGGACGGCTCGGCGCCGCAATGACAGCAAACGTGATCACTTATCGCGGTCGATCAGCTGCTCGCGAAGTAGGAAAAGTTCTTGGTTTTGATGAAGAAACGCTCGCACGTCTCTCCGGTTTGGTCCATACGTGGGAATGGAAAGATCCTAAGGATTCAACCGAGCGACAGTTTCGGGATGCGGGTCTTGACTTACACAATTCGCGGATTAAGAAGTTCTTTCAGCTTTACCAGTTGGTGCAGGATCTGCCGCGGCATCTTGGTCAACATTCGGGAGGGATGGTGATTTGTCAGGGGCAACTCGATTCGGTCGTCCCGCTTGAGCCGGCCGCCATGCCGGGCCGTGTAGTGGTCCAATGGGACAAGGAAGACTGTGCGGACCTGGGCCTAATAAAGGTTGATTTGCTGGGATTAGGGATGATGGCGGTATTGGAGGATTCAATTACGCTGATTCGGAACGTCAGCCATGAGGAGGTTGATCTTGCTCACCTTCCTGCGGATGACAGCATGGTTTATGCAGCGTTGCAGAAAGCTGACACTATTGGCATGTTTCAGGTCGAAAGCCGCGCCCAGATGTCCTGTTTACCTCGGCTGCGGCCGCAAAAGTTTTACGATCTTGTAGTCCAGGTGGCAATCATCCGTCCCGGCCCAATTGTCGGTAACATGGTTCATCCCTACTTGAAGCGCCGGCAGGGACGCGCGGCCGTTTCTTATCCCCACCCATCACTAGAACCTGTTTTGAAGCGCACGCTGGGGGTTCCGTTATTTCAGGAACAGTTGTTGAAGATGGCAATGATTTGCGCGGGATTTTCCGGCGGCGAAGCAGAAGAGTTGCGACGGGCTTTTGGATTCAAAAGATCAGAAGTGCGCATGAAGGAAGTGGAAGTGAAATTACGCCGCGGCATGGAAAATAATGGGATAACGGGCAAGGCGCAGGAGCAGATCGTGCAATCGATTACGTCTTTTGCATTGTACGGTTTTCCAGAATCACACGCTGCCAGTTTTGCCTTAATTGCTTATGCCAGTGCTTATTTGAAATGTCATTATCTGGCGGCCTTCACGGCGGCGATTTTGAACAATCAACCGATGGGTTTTTATCAACCATTTACAATTATTAAAGACGCGCAAAGGCACGGATTAAAAGTGAGATGTGTCGATATAACAGTATCGGATTGGCTATGTACAATTGAAAAAGAGGATGATCAGGCGGTAAAAGGAGCAGCAGAAGAAGACAAACGAAGTTTGATTCTTCGTTTGGGACTCAAATATGTAAAAGGTCTGACTGAGCAATCGGGAAAGGCCATTGTGTGCGAACGCGCAAAACGACCATTCCTGAGCATTGATGATCTACGCAATCGCGTCCCTGAGTTGCGAAAAGATGAACTGCGAAAGCTGGCGGCAGTTGGTGCGTTGAATTACATTGATCAAATGCCCAGGCTTCCGACTCTCACTAATCAGTTGGTAGACATTGGCGTCGCGCGCGGTAGAAATGGGGTTCATCGGCGCGACGCCCTGTGGCAAGTTGACCGGGTGACTCGAGCCACGGGCCCTCTTTATAGAGAACTACACGAAAAGGATAACAATTCTCCTCTTCCCCGTATGACCCTCCCGGAGCGAGTGGACGCTGATTTTCGCGGCACTGGCTTGACGATAGGCGCACATCCCGTCGCCCACCATAGGCAAGAGTTGAAAAAATTAGGCGCTGCGCCGGCAAACGAAATCTCCGGCATGCCAGATGGAACAAACGTGCGGGTAGCTGGCTGGGTGATCGTTCGTCAACGACCAGGAACCGCAAAAGGTTTTGTTTTTCTCACACTGGAAGATGAGACCGGTGTAGTAAACGTGATCATTAAGCCTCAGCTCTTTGATAGAAACCGGCTCGTATTAGCCAATCACCCGTTTCTTTTAATTGAGGGTACTCTACAAAACCAGGATAATGTGGTTTCAGTGAAAGCGCGCAGCGTCAAACCACTCTCTTTCAAAATTGCCGCCGCCCCTTCTCATGATTTTCATTAAGAGCCCGTTTGCGAGCTGGATCTATCTGCCTATTGACAAATTAGACCTGCACGATAGAATCCGGCCAATACCAGGGGCAAACGACCACGGGGGCACAGTTCTCATTCTTCAAAATCGGCCTTAGCGTCGATGCCGGTCTAATAAATTGACTTAGACGATTATACGCAATGTCGAAGTCGGCCATTGACGAGGCATCTTGGGCCGAGTTAAGTCCGGCCCAAAAGGCTGACGCTGTCCGTGAAGGACGCGCCACTCTGAAGCAGATGACGGCTGGGCTGCTCGATGGTCCAGACATCTTACGAAACGCCTGCTGCGAATTCCTTCTTCATACCGATGCATCCTTTGAGGATCTTCCCCTTCCGGATGCTGTGTCATCATCGCCTCAACAGCCTGATAATATTCACAAAGTCGACCGCCTGCGTTCGGGCCTACAGCGCAAGAAAACGCCTGGCCCCAAGAAGTCATTACGGCCAAAGTTTGGGCTCCCGGAGGGCTTCAGCCGGCAGCGGTTCGGTAGAAATCGATTGCTTGAACAGAACATCTACCGGTTGCCAAATGGTCAGGAATTTATTCCGTCTTTCCCCGCTGGAATTCTGGGGCGCCGCCATTTATATGCCTTACTGACAACTGAGCAGTACCTGGATGAGAAGCGAGGTTCAGTCTACATACGAACTGACGGAAGGATCTTTGACTATAGTGTTGATTGCGGCGACCCTTCTGCCGACCTTTTTGACACGGGATACACAATCTACGATCTCGAGCGCACTGGCCGCTACGCGCCTGACGATCGAGAAGAACAGGCGGAGCAGGACGTTAAGTTCCGACGGGCGGCACAGGGAATCTAGCCGAACAGTCTGAACGGCAGAGGATGATAAGAAAGTTAAAAACCGGCAAATTTTAGGCTGAGCGAGCGGCACGTCTGGGCCGCGATTCGAGCAGCCCCTGAACAACCTGCGCGACTTGCGAGAGGGGTTTAGGTTTTCGTAGGAACGCGTCGGCGCCCCGCTCTCGCGCTTCATCCTCCATCTCCGCCGAGCCATAAGCGGTGAGGATTATGATGCGTGTTTCGGGGTTCGTTCGCCGGACAATACTGATAAGCTCAAGGCCATCCGGGCTCTTATTTATACCTAGCCGCAAGTCTTGAATTAACACTGTATAGCGGGTGTTTTCAACCAACTTCTCGGCTTCTTCCACGTCGCGGGCGGTGTCTACCTTGAAGCCGTGATGGGAGAAGTACTCGCTCATTGAAAAGCAGATCGACTCCTCGTCGTCCACCACCAGCAGGCGGGGCATCGCTTCCGGCGCACGATCGTGGCCACCCAACATGCGCCTCAGTCGCCCGGACACTCTCTTCAGTGTTCCCATTCGCGTTTGCTCTCCAAACTGGATGACAGAGCAGAAGCCCGAGAACACCAGAACCGATTATCGACTTCTGCTATAGCAACAAAGCGATTTAAAGATCCCCATGAGAAAAGCGTGGCTAACGGCTGCCAGCGGCATCGGCCAGCAGTACTGCCATGAATGGCAATTCCGGTACTCCCCTGACGGTTACCGGAGCAGTTCTTCAGCGTCGCTCAGGCGCGTCGAGTGGCCGAGCCCGGAGCCTAACTACCGGAGAGTGAAGTATTACTAAAAAAGAAAGACAGTTTGCAGGCGCAGAAGTCGCTTCAGCTGCGTGGAAGCTTGCGCCTGCTGCACTGTCGGAAGGGAACTGGAAGCGGCTATACGCAAGTGGTTCCGATAACGAGGGACGTGACTGCGTCGTGATCCGCATCCCTCTCGCCGAATTCATCGTCTTTTCCTCCCGCTCTCAATTACTCAGGTGAGGCCAGGCAGGAGTCAAAGACAAAATCTAAGTAAACTTGCTGCCCGGCCCAGATGCTATATCACTATAGCAGCCCGCACGTTGGACCGTTGCCGAACATTTACCTGTGATTCTCTAGCTGTCCCGGTAAAGCTCGGTCTGGAAATGATATACATCAACACTTCACAGACCTCCCGTGTGCCGGTACCAATGGTATTTCCCTTTTCATCCTGGAGAGCATAAATCTTGCCCTCCACATCCAAGGGTAAAATCATTGGCTTCGAATACATTTGCATCTCCGTTGCCTCCTTAACTACCGGAGGGACATCCTTCGAGGTAGGAAACTGACGCCAGGTCGAGGCAAGCCTGGCTGGCTGATTAGCTTCACATTTACCTGTGCCGCCAGCGGCGGATTCCAGCACCAAGACCGATTAGACCAGTACCGAGTAACAACATCGTGGCGGGTTCCGGAATGGCTTGCGCTTGCGCAAGATAGAAGTCCTCTTGCCCAGCAAAGACCTGATCGATGTTGGCAAAAACCGCTATACGGTATTGTGTAGGATTGGCAAAGAAAGTGGCCATTGCCTGCTGGGCGGCTGGGTCGAGGCTGAATATATAGCCGTCTTTCCCCTGACCAGAGTCAATCTGTTCGAAGTTTCCTGGACAAGGGCTACTACCGTTGCTGCAGGGTCCTGTCTGAAAAACCCACGTTCCATCTGCGGCGTACACTGCTATCCTGACGTCATTAAGAAACGTGTTTGGGGCGCTTCCTGGCTCGTTGATGTTATAAACGAGTCCGAGATTATCCGCTGTAAAACCATTATCGAGTAACTGCTGAAAAGTGTAAGTTTGGCAGTGCGGCGTGCCGTTGCAAAACGCATTTCCAGTGAACACATCCTGCGTCCCGTTCCAACTAATCGCACCGCTTTCATTGGTGGTTTGAGGAGGATTCGAAAGCGTCAAAATAGGGAGCACAACCCCGAAACCTGTTCCGGTAACGTCCCTCGTTCCCGCTGGCACTAAGGCGCCGATTGGAACAGGGTCCGCTTTGGCAGTGGAAGCTAATGCCAAACTGGTGAGTGCAAAAACTACCAAAACCAAACAGTTAAGCCTTGATTTTTTATATCGGAACATCAATAACTCCCTCTGATGTGTTTAAGGTCTGACTAACATGCTGCCATGTCTACAAACAGATCCAACGCGGGGGCTCTCTGACTAGCAGAGCGCTGCGGGGCAAATGCAGGCTCTACTGCAAACCATCATTTCTCTCAAAATTCCTTTCGAGAGCTATAAGTGGATTGGCACACCCGAATCCACAGCAAAATCAAGGCCACGGGCCTGACATATACGGTTGACCGGAAACTGCTGATGTGATTGAGCTTAGCGGAGGACCCCCGGGGTTGAAATACCAAGTTTGTCTAGGACCCAGAATTGGATTCTAGAGTTTGGACAGGGAGATGCCATGCTTCTTGATCTTCTGGTAGAGCGAACTTCGCGGAATTCCCAGCCGTTTAGCTGCCCTTTCGACCCGGCCGTGCTCCTCTTCAAGCACTCGCTGAATCTGCTGTTTTTCCAGCTCCTGCAGCGTGAGGCTGGGGTCGAAGCGGCTAATAGTGGCATTCGCATGCCCGTCAAAGTGAAATTGTTCTAAGGTGATCGTGTCACCTTCGCTCAGCAGTACAGCACGTTCGATGACGTTGCGAAGTTCGCGGACGTTGCCGGGCCAGGAATACGCCTGTAAGGCTTCGATTGATGCTGGGTCAAGTCGAATATCGCTGTGGCCCAGATCGGCGGCAAATTTCTCCAACATGTACTCTGCGAGTATGGGAATATCTTCCACTCGCTCGCGCAATGCGGGAAAGGCCAGGGGAATTGTGTAAATGCGGAAGTAAAGGTCCTCGCGAAATCTTTTCTCGCGGACCAGTTCACTGAGATCCTGGTGCGTCGCCGCGATTAGACGGACATCAACCTGTCTGTCACGAATGTCTCCGACTCTTCTAAAGCGCTTCTCCTCTAACACCTTTAATAGCTTCGGCTGAATTTGCAGGTCGACGTCCCCAATCTCATCCAGAAAGATCGTGCCGCGATGTGCGACCTCAAAGAGTCCCTGCTTTGTTGAGGTAGCACTTGTAAAAGCGCCCTTTTCGTGGCCGAAGAGTTCGGTTTCAAGAAGTTCCCTGGAGAGTCCAGCGCAGTTTAGATCGACAAAAGCTTCTTCTCCCCTGGGGCTGTTATCGTGCAGCCAGCGCGCGAGCACGCCCTTTCCAGTCCCCGTCTCACCTAAAATCAAGACCGGGCTCTCGGTAGCCAGCACCTTCCTGGCCTTTTCGGCCAACGCACGGATCTTTGTGCTTGTCCCAATAAAAGGATCAATCGTGCTGCGAACGCGACGCGAGCGGCTAGCGAGCTGCTTCTGGTGATTTCTTTGATATGCCAGAAGCCGTTCGAGGATTACCAGTAACGCGGGAAGTTCAAGCGGTTTTGTCAAAAACTGTTCGGCTCCCTCCTTGATAGCTCTCACCGCAAGGTCGATCGAGCCATGTGCGGTGAGGATTAGCAAGGGAATCTCTGAATCTATCTCTTTCAAGCGGGGTAGCAGATCAAGAGCCGTGCCGTCAGGGAGCATGTAATCCGCAATGACAATATCAGGGCGCGAAGTCCGGAAGAGTTGCTGAGCTTCACGGCAACTTTCAGCTTCCTCGATCTGATATCCATGGAGTTCGAGAAAGTCGCGGATGCCAAAGCGCAGACCGGGCTCATCATCAATGACAAGAATGCGATTTCTAGCCATCGATCTCCTTTGGGGGTACCGGGAACCTAGCTGTCATGCAGGCGCCGCCTTCCGGGTTATTGCCGGCTATCAGCTTCCCCCCATGCTCATCCATTATTCGGTGAGCGATTGCCAGCCCCAGTCCCGTGCCACCGCGGCGTTTAGAGAAGAAGGGCTCGAAAATCCTGGTCAAATCTTCCTCCCGTATCCCGGGACCATAGTCGAGGACCTGACAATCGATCCAACGTAGATTTCCCTCGACCACGTCATTGACACTGATGCTTACCACTCCGCCAACTGCTGAATGTTGAATAGCATTTTCTATCAGATTAACAAAAACCTTGAACAGACGGCGGCGATCGATCATCAGATCAGGCAGCGGCCCTCTGACATTGTTGATAATCTTTACTTGAGCGACTTCTGCTACCGGCAAGCATGCCCGCTGACACTTCGCAATTACATCGTCCACCGGAGACAGCACGAGTTCACTCTTGGCGGGCCTACCGTAATCCAGAAGCTCCTCCATTAAGACAGTGAGTCTTCCTACTTCGTCGCGCAGTACGTTGGTGTATCGCAAATAGTCCTGACGGTCGCTAAAACGAGTCTCGAAAGCGTCCAGGATGGAAGAGATGCCAAAAAGTGGATTTCTCACTTCGTGAGCAACTCCGGCGACTAGTGATCCCAGTAGGGACATCATTTCGCTTTGTCTCAGCGACGCTTCGAGTTCAGTTTTCTTGGTGATGTCCTGGGCAATCAGAATCGCGCGCTCACCCGCCGAACCAAATTCGTTAATCGAATACAGTGTGATGGCCCAGGTCTTTGCCGAACTTTCGTCGGTGACTTCAATCGATCTTGCGGTCCCATTCTCTCTTACCCTCCGTATCAATCCAGCGGCCATCCGCCACGGCTCACCTAGTCCCAACTCCGAGATTTCACGACCAATTACGTCTTCTGATCCCAAACCGGCGATATCTTCTGCAGCTTGATTGAGCCGTTTAATGCGTCCCAGCAGATCAACAATTAGGACTGGAAAGTCGATTGCATTGAACGTCTGCCGCCACTCCATTGCGGCCGTCTGCAACGACAGTTGCATGCGCCGCTGTTTCTCATCCAGCAACTTGCGCTCAGTAACATCGTTAGCAATTACCAGACGGGCGGCTTTCCCGTTGAAGCTGAGCGGATGGGAAGTCAATTCGACGAAGATTAAACTACGGTCCTTTCGCCGGTGGGTCCAGGGGCTTGTTAATACCGGTTCATCGCTACCGCTACAGCCCTTTATCAGCAGGGTGGGATCAGACTCGTTTGACAGAAGATCATCAATCTTCATTGAGAGGAATTCATCCTCTGTGTATCCATAGGTTCTGATGGTTGCTTCATTGACCGCAAGAATATTGAGAGTGGCCTCGTCATAGACCCAGATGGGCTGTGGCGTTGATTCAAACAGAAGACGATACCGTTCCTCGGAATCGCGCAATCGCACTTCCATGCGTTTCCGGTCAGTAATGTCCCTGGCGACGCCGCGAACGCCAATCGTAACGCCCAGCCGATCGATGATGTGTGTTGTAACGATCTCGAGCCAGCGGGCCCGTCCCATGGCATCTCGGACCGAGAGCTCCGGGTTGATAACCTCATTGTCGGCGAGTTGTTTGTGCTGTGCCACCGGGTACCCGCTCTGGGACTTCGTACCAAAGGCTTCCGCAAAAGAGGTACCTAACAAATCCCGTTGCTCGCGCCCCAAAAAATGCGCACCGGAGGCGTTGATGCTGGTCAAACGACTCTCTTTATCCAGTGTAAAGATAATATCGCTCGCCTGTTCCACCAGGTCCCGATAACTGGCCTCGAGCTTAGCGCGCTCTAACAACCGTGAAACTTTGGCCACCAGCCGGGTTGAGTCAAGCGGCAGTTCGAGATAGTCATCGGCGCCGGATGCCAAACCTTCTACAACACTATTGGTGTCCTTTCGATGGGCGCTGACAAGCAGAATAGGCACCGAACGCAGCTCAGAATCCTGACGAATCAGTCGACAAAACTCAATGCCGTTGACATGAGGCATTGATACGTCGCTGATGACCACGTCTGGGTGCTGGCGCTTCGCCACCTGAAATGCCTCCAGGCCATCCTCCGCGGTCATCACGGAGTAACCAGCCTTTCGGAGCAGGCTATCCATCAAACGCAGTTGCTCGGGTACATCATTCACAATCAGGATTGAATCGTCCCGCCGACCATTGTTGGAATGATTAGCGCTGTGCATAAAGCCTCATGCGTCTGCCACTATTTGAAATTCGATAGAACTAGAGACCCAGGAATCTCTAGCAAGTCGCGGATAACTTGGCGGTTCTCACCCTAATAGGGAGATGAGATTCAAACCTATTGTCTCAGGATTTCTTAGCCGCGGAGTATATCACAAGCATTCACTGGCAGCTCTAAAGAACTGGAGGTTCGACGGGGCTTGCCCGAAGCAGACGCCGCCCTAATCTCCCTACCCGATCCGCAATAGTCCTCTAGGTATAAAACAGTCTTAAATGAGCTATCCTTTCCAAATTTGCTTCAAGTAATTGTGACGTTTTTCTTGTTTTCAGAGAGGTTTCTCATTGCATGAACAGGATGTCCCGTCGCCGGCCCGACAGTAACTTATACCGCAACCGCTCAGGGGAGATCTTGCTCTCTTCAAGCGGAGCATCTGCTGGGAGAGCTGGTAGCTTGGACTGCGGCAGAACCTTCCCTGAGCATCACTCGTAACACTACTCGCCTTATCACTTACGAAAAGGTCCTAGGATCATGTCTGATTCCCTTCATCTGCTTCCAGTAACCGAGGCTGCCGAAAGCTCAGACCTACTACGCGCGGATGCTACTACACCGCACACGGACGAAGAGGGGCCGGAAGGGCTCTGGAATTCGATTCGCGAGTCCCTGAGAGGTACGCATCGTGACTACACCAGAGGACCCATTGGTCGGGCCATTATGCTTTTGGCCATCCCGATGGTGCTAGAGATGCTGATGGAGAGTGTCTTCGCCGTGGTCGACATTTTTTGGGTAGCTCACTTGGGTGCTGATGCAATTGCCACGGTTGGGCTGACGGAATCGATGCTTACCATCATGTATGCCCTGGCAATTGGTTTGGGCATCGGTGCCACAGCAATGGTAGCGCGGCGAATTGGAGAAAAGAACAGCGAAGGAGCTGCACGAGCCGCGGTGCAGGCAATAGCCCTCGGGCTTGTGGTGTCCCTGGTCTTTGCTGTGGTCGGGGTTTCCTATTCTGCCGACCTTCTTGCTCTCATGGGTGGCTCGCAATGGGTAGTAAAAGAAGGCGTCAGCTTTACAAAAGTGATGTTTGCAGGCAACGCGTCGATTCTGTTGCTCTTTCTGATCAATGCCATCTTTCGCGGAGCGGGCGACGCTGCCATCGCCATGCGTGTGCTTTGGCTGGCAAATAGCATTAACATAATTCTTGGGCCATGTTTCATTTTTGGATTGGGGCCTTTCCCAAAACTTGGAATAGCCGGTGCCGCGGTTGCAACGACCATTGGTCGTGGCACTGGCGTGCTCTACGCCTTTAGCCGGTTGATTCGCAGCGGTGGTCACTTCGATATCACCAGAGGCCACATCAAATTTGAACCGGCAATCATGGCCACTCTGGTGCGACTCTCAGCAACCGGCACCTTTCAAGTATTTATTGGCATGGCGAGTTGGATTGGATTGATTCGGACGTTGTCGAGTTTTGGCAGCGACGCCATTGCCGGTTACACGATAGGCATTCGTGTCATCATGTTCGCGCTACTGCCGTCGTGGGGCATGTCCAACGCCTCGGCTACGATGGTTGGCCAGGCCCTCGGTGCGGGCAAACCTGAGCGAGCTGAACGTGCCGTGTGGAAGGCCGGCTTTTACAACATGATCTTCCTCGGTTTGGTAGGGTTGGCTTTTGTAATTTTGGCCAGGCCCATCATTGGTCTCTTTACAAGTGACTTACAGGTTGTGCCGTACGGTGTCGACTGTTTGCGCATAGTTGCTTATGGGTTCCTCTTCTATGCTTATGGCATGGTGCTCACGCAGTCTTTCAATGGTGCCGGCGATACCTGGACTCCCACCGTCATTAACCTCTTCGTCTTTTGGCTATGGGAGCTGCCTTTGGCGTACTTGCTGGCAGTCGTGCTCGAACTTGGCCCTCGCGGTGTTTTTGTGGCAATTACAGTGGCATTCTCGACTTTGGCCCTGATCAGCGCCGTGGTGTTTCGGCGCGGCAAATGGAAAAGTCGCGTGGTGTAGGGCTTCGGGTGCGACGTCCACCTCAACTGCATGGAACCCAACCGGTTTGCGTTCCGCAAAAAGGGCAAAATTTCTCAGGCCTTGGGGTAATCAGACCCAGTTTCCCTGCCCCAAGACTTCTGAAAGCGCCGAAATCATTAAGGCACATTCGTTGCTTGATCGAGTGCGGCACTAGTCGATTTGTACAGGGAGATAAAAACCAATGTATTCCTCTACCAACATTAGTAATCGAAATACCTCTTTTTTAGACGGAGCATGCGAAGCCTGGGGCCGCCTGCATACGGAGCGTGAGGATGTTTGTGAATCGTTATTGACGCAAGCACAGGCTATGAGATCGTTTGCGACAGATGGTCAGGAGTCTGATTTGCCGACGGAGGATACCGCCCGAGAACTTGATTGGAGTCGGCGCGAGGCATTGCAAGCCAGACTGCGTCAAATTGATGATGCCCTCGATCGATTAATGGCCGGCGCCTACGGCCGCTGCAGTTTTTGTGGCCGGGCAATTGAGGCGGATCGTCTGGCCAGCGATGCGGCAATTTCCCGTTGTGTCGTTTGCCAGAAAGACTCTGAGAGTGGGCGCAGGTTTAGAACCCTATAAGCAGATAACTTCATGCAGGCGTTCCGCTCTACCGGGGCAGCAATGGTTCTATATTCGCGAAACTTGGCTGCCCATCTCAACTTTCTCCTCATCATCCCCGCCACAAGCCCTTTCGTCACAAAAGAGTGAGCTACTGCCTTTCTCCTGAACTATGAATTAAGCTCACATTTTCGTTAAGATCCGCGCTGGACCAACAGAACCTTCAGCTAGAGCAATTTCCCGAGAGGAGCCTCAGATGAAAACAACCGTTCTCTGTTTGCTGCTGGTTTACTTTCTAGTTCCTCTTGCTCTAACGCAGGACTCGACATTGTCGTCACTCGTCGACACTGAACGTGCTTTCGCTCGGGCTGCGGCTGAGAGAAACACGCGCGAAGCTTTTCTTGCCTTCATCGCCGATGATGGCATTCTCTTTCGGCCGAATGCCGTTAACGGCAAGAAATGGTTACAAGAGAGTCCAACGCCAGCGTCAACCAAACGCGCTCTCCTTAGCTGGCAGCCAAATATTCGCAGACTCTCACAAGCGCAGGATCTCGGTTATACGACCGGGCCGTGGGAATACAAAGAGGATATTAATGATCGAGAGCCCGTTGCATACGGCAATTTTGTCACGGTTTGGAAGCGCCAGTCGGATGGCTCTTGGAAGTTCGTCATCGATCTCGGGATTTCAAACCCTAGACCAAGTATTGCTACTACAACTTCATGGGAGCCAAAGAAAAAGGAGAAGGTCACAAAATCTGAATTCAAGACTGACTTGAGTGCTCAGCGTGCAACTCTTTTGAACCGGGAACGTGATTTCTCGATTTCCTCACGCAAGGATGGTGTTGCGAAAGCTTTTACCACTTATGCTGCACCTGCGGTTCGCCTTTATCGGAACGACAACTTTCCTTTTATTGGTAGCGATGCTGCGCAACAGGAGCTTGCGGCACGCAAGGCCATCGTTACCTGGCAGCCGGCTTTTGCGGATGTTTCCAAGTCCGGTGATCTGGGTTACGCATACGGTTCATACGAGGTTACTGATGACTCAAACGTAAATGTGGAGCGCGGTAACTACCTGAGGATCTGGAAGAAGGAGAATGGCAACTGGCGCATCGTCTTGGATGTTGCAAATCCACTGCCTGCCGAGAAGAAAAATTAGGCGAACCTCTCCTGCGCTGTTTCGCTTTCCGGCCCAGACGACAATGGTCTTCATTCTAGATCATTTGAAGTATATGCCTCAAAAAGGAGGGAGGGGCGTCGTCGCCCCTCCCTTGCAAGTAGCGATTCTCAAAAGAGGTTGAACTAAAACTCGAACCGCATACCAAACCTCATATTGAACGGCAGGCGAAAGCCTTGATTCAGCGTCACCAGGTTAATCTGAGGTTGCAGAAAGTCGGGATTGTTAGCACCGAGATCGAGTTGCCGGAATTGATCCGGCAGTAGGACCTTGCGGCTGTTGGTTACGTTAAAGAAGTCAGCAATGAAACTGAGCTTTACCCGTTCATTGATCTGCCAGGGATAATCTGCATGCAGGTCCAGTTTGGTGAAGAATGGCGTGCGACCCAACTTACCTCGTCCGCCGACTGGGACCTCGCCTGCATTCAAATAGACTGGATGGGGCAGGTATTCGCTGATTGGCAGCCCTGACTCAAGATGCAAACCCGCTCCGATGTTCAGACCGTTCAACTTGTGTCCTCCGAAGCCTGAACGGTCCTTACTAAAGGTATAGCTTGCATAAAGGTTACCAATGAATTTGCGATCAGTATTGAGCGGCCCCACTGCAAACTGATCGCCCAACAAATTGAACTCGCCAGCTGTAAAATCAAACAGCGAACTTATTCCGGGATCGGTTTGCGCGTTGTCATTTCGGAGGTGGCCTTCATAGTTTCCTTTCAAACGAGCAAAGCGCATATTCGAAAGTACCTGCCAGCCACTCGAAAAACGCTTGTTCAACTCCACTTCGACGGCGCGATAAATGCGAACGGGATCGATGAACCCGTCCGAAATCCCATCGGGAGAGTTGAAAGAAGCGCCGTTCACTATGCCCTGAGCGCCGAAACAAACATTCCCAAGACTGGTTCCATTAGCGTCAAACACCTCAGTCCCAAAATCAGCCACGCCCGCAGTCGATTGCAGGCAACCCGAAGGCACCGGTGCGCCAACCGCATAGCGGAACGGCACCAGGTTTGTGGCGGCATCGAGTTGGGAGCCAACGTTGCCGATGAAGTAAGTTTGGGTAATGCCCGCGTTGGCCGCCTCTGGGGAAAGCACGGCCGCATCTTCAATGATTCTCTTCAGCCGGCGATCCTGATAGCGCACCGAGAGGACGAAGTTTCCGGGCAGTTGTTGCTCAAATCCTATGATGTGCTCCTCAGAGAAGCCGAGCTTCGTGCCAGGCGTTATCGCACTGAGGTCAGAGGCCGAAATGGTGCCGGCGCCCGGGACATTTCCGGAGCCCACCGCCCCTGTCAACAGATGGGCGGCATCGACTACGGGAATCGGGGCCCCAAGCGCACTAAGCCTGATACGGCGGACACCGGTGGCGTCAACTGTGAAGTCTGGCGCGAAACGGAAGTTGAGGAAATCCAACTCCTGCGAAAGTGAACGCTCCGCCGCGTCCAGCGGCAGGTATTCAAAGAAGCGACCGAAGTTATACCAGAGCTTGGTCTTACCCCTGCCAAACGGATCGATTGTTACTCCTAGCCGCGGTGCCCATTGATCGGTAAATGTATAGCCGTAGCGATTTCCCGATGCGTTGGGACTACCGATTACGCGTTCCTGCTCCCAGCGCAACCCCAAAAGCGCAGTGACGTATTTGTTGAAGCGCCAGGTGTCCTGAGCATAACCTGCATGATAGTTCCCAAAAGTGTCGAACTCCGGAGGTCCAAATTCCCCACGGTACACCTGCAGTGATACGGGCACATCTGTTCCTCTTACGTTCAAACGCGGGCAGAGTGTGCAGGCATCATTCTGGGCGCGCAGCCTGAAGTGAACATTGAACATTTGTCCAATAGCGAAGGCAGCGCCGCCAATATCAGTAATCGGGATACCGCTGGCATTGGTGGCAGGAATTGCGTAGCGCGGGCCACTTCTTTCTCGGCGACCCGAATAGAGAGAGCGCTGGAACTGATACCCAACACCAAAGGTGTGTTGACCCCAAAGATTCAGTTGCTTAGTTGTATCGAAGGTGGTCCTGTAGTTTGTGCTCTCCGTAGGCTCATAGAACCCAAGCCCCTGAGCAGCATAATTTCCGCGAATGGGATCGATCGGCAGGCGCACCTGAATTAGGTTGAGGTCGGCAAAATCGGTTTCATTGAAGTGGTTGCGACCCTGGCTGAAGGAGGCGGCGAAGGTCCATGTCGGACTTAGAGAGCCAAAGTAGCGCACAGCAGTATTCCGAGTTCCGAAATCGAGTCGGCTTTGCGCTGTTGTATTGTCAATGCTCAAGGTGCGAAAGTCGGACAAATTTGTTTTGGTAGGATCGCCGAAGATCGAGAACGCCAGAGTATGATTCTGGTTGATACTGTAATCGAGCTTGAATGCATAGTTCAGCGTGCGATAACGGCGTGCATGGTCCCCGACGGTCGTGAAGAGGCCGGTGTCTATGATTGAACCATTGCCGGCTGCGATATCGCTGGCATTACCTTCCACACCACGCACAATTTCGCGCCTCACCGTTGGATTGAAGGAGCCAAAGAAGAAGAGATGGTTGCGAGCGCCCGGAATATAACCGCCGGCGTCCACGCCGAAGTCGTAATTCTCTTCGTGCAAGAGCTTCCCCTGTTTGTTAACGCGCGTGTCGTCTACCTGACGCCGCGTTGCCTCAAACGCTTTCGGACGAGCGAAACCATAGATCGCTCCATGAAAGTCGTTGCCGCCGGATTGTGTGATTATGTTGACGATGCCACCCTGCGATTGTCCATACTGCGGCTCGAATCCGCCCGTCTTCACCTGTACTTCCTTCACGAAAGAAGTATTGATGCCGGTCCCGAGCGCGCCGTAGGAGCGATTGAATGTGCCAATGCCGCCAAAAGCCGAATCAGTGATGTTGACGCCATCAGCAATGTACAGATTATCCAAGCCGGAGGCGCCGGCAATGGACGGATTGTCTCGCCCACCGTTGATGCTATCGGTAGCACCGGGTGATAGATAGAATAGACTGGAAACACTCCGTTGCACGGGCACATTCTGAAACAGTTGATCATTCAGATTCTGGCCCACTGCTGTGCTTTGCTGATCTATGGCTGTGGCTGTATCTGTGATGTCGACCGTTGCTGAGATCTCTCCCGGTTGGAGAGCGAGTTGCAGGTTTGACTCCTTCCCCACATTGACCGTTATACGAGAGACCAGTGCCGTCTTAAAACCACTCTGCGTAACCTTGAGGCTGTAATCACCTGGATTAAGGTTCTGTACTTCGAACGCACCGTCGTCATTGGTGGTCGCAGTGCGCTCACCGGTTGCGCCGGTCACGGTGATGGTAGCGCCGGGCAGCGCTGCTCCGTTGACATCCGTGACTTTGCCGCCGATGGAACCGGTGGTGGAGAGATCTTGTGCCAGCACCATCGGGCTGGCGATGCACAAGATCGCGAAGACAATCAAGAATCTTTTCATACTTTCCACTTCCTTTCTTATTCTTTATCGCCTTCAGCGTGCTTATTCGCCCACCGTTAAGTGCTTATTCCGAAAACCTGGAATTGCGATCGGGCAACTGAAGGCGCCGTTGCAAAAGAAAAGGGCAATGACTGTGCCTGCGGGCTCGCATTCTGAAAAGGCCGTCTCGTCACACGGGTGGGCCAACTCATGCTCAGGCGACGAAATGGTCATTGCAGATTCTGGATTCCGCCGAGAGAAAGATTGTGCTAATTGGATGTGAAAGCTGGCGATGCGGCGTTGAAGGTGGGCCCGACTTACGATACTTCGTAATGGAGGCTTGAGTGAGGGGGGCGGGGCGAAGGAACGGTTAGTCTGGGATGCCCTCTCTCCAAATAAGAGACAGAGGCCGCCCTGGATAGGAAGAGATCTCAGGCATGTTGCAGCGTTTCTGCCGATTCGATCTGAGGGTACCCATTAGCGAATCCGTTGAGTCGTATGTTGTAGTGTTTCAGCTTTGAATTAAGGGTCGTCACTTTCAGATTCAACAACCGGGCCGCCCGGCCCTGGTGTCCACCAGTCTGCAACAACGCACGTTTAATGAGATCGATTTCGAAACGGCTTACCTCGGCGTAGAAATCGAGACCACCCTCGAGATCCAGTGTCTGAACCTCGCCAATCGACTGCACCTCGCGCAGTAGCCGGAAGGTCAACTGCTTCAACTCTTTGATTTTGTCCTGAGAGGCCATTGGCTGGCCATGGCCGTTAGGCGTAATCGAGTCAAGGATTTCGCTTTCAGTGTCATTATAGATTGCCGTTGAATTCATATCTTCTCCTTAGAATCGCTGTGACGGGAGATTGCCGGGTCTTGGGCCATTGCCTGCTCGGATTTCTTCTTGCCGGTGACTGCTAAATTGAATGTCTTACCCAGCGCCCTGATTTGTTCCCCGCAAACCCTCTCAATCTTCAGGGAATTTTCCCGGCTTAAATCCTGATCGCTGCCATCGTCAGGAAGAAGCCACTCTCCTTCGGGCCCTTTGATGAGGTGCCCCAACTCGTGCATGAACATCAGTACGCGCACTTCCTTTGAATCTGCTGCAAAAGTTCCCACGCCGTTTACCGAAAGGGCCACATTGCCGACTCTTCGGCGATAGAACGGACCATTCAGATTGATCGACAAGTTATCGAAGAGCCGGTACTGAACCTTGGTCTGTGCATTAAGTACTGTGGCGATGGAACCAGACATGCGCATGCCAACGCCAGCCACGTAATAGTCCTTTTTGACAAGTGCCATTAGCCTATTGAAGACATCAACAGCTGTATCTGACCCGCCGAAAAAATCACTACAGCTGTTGCTGGCACTTAAGATCGTTAAGGTATCGTAGTAAGCCGACCTTAATACTTTGTCGCGAGCAACCAGCGATGACGGAGCGGCAGGCAGTGACAAAGTCGGGCTCCTATCGTCCAGGTTTCCCGGAGCGCTATTGTCCGTCGCAGGATAGAAAGCCTTAGCCGTACTTAAAGCGAGACCCGTCATGATCGTAATAACCAATAGTTCGCGCAGCTTCATCCCGTTAGTACCTCCTATCCAAGAACTAAAAGGAGTGGGCGTCCGGGTTTTTGCCTGGCTCGCTGGGGACCGAGCACTTCGGACGAGAGCAACGCGAAGATGAAAATCCTGGTTGAAGACTGAGCTTAGTTCAGCTCGGCTCTTCAATTACCCCCGGATTTAACACGAATACTTATACGAGGAGTTTTTTGCTTAACGGTAGGTTTTGTGACGGATGGGCAGGGAGTTGTGACTAGCAGGCTTGATGTGGGGACAACTGCCGTCAGGGCAGTTTGCCAAGGGCCTCCTGCAGCTTGTCTCGGTAGTTCCGGGATAGGGTAAGCTGAGTGCCATTCTGCAGAATCACCCGGTATTCGCCGTGAAACCAGGGTTGCAGTTCCTGGATTCGATCAATTCGGACTATGGAAGACCGGTGAATTCGCACAAACTTACGGGGATCAAGTTGCGATTCCAAACTGCTGATTGTCTCTCGCAGCAAGTGAGATTTCTTGCCACTGTGTACCGAGACATAGTTGCCTTCAGCTTCAATCCAATCGATCTCATTGGTCTCCAAAAAGTATATGCGCCCCCCTGACTTGATGACGAGCCGCTCCAGGTAGCGGCTGCCGGCTTTCAATTCTTCGAGGAGCAGGAGTATTCGCTGGTCCACGCCGCCATTTCTTTCGCGCATGATCTGTGCGCGGGCACGCTGCCAGCACGCATCGAAGCGTTCGCGATCGAAGGGTTTTAGCAGGTAATCGAGGGCATGCACCTCAAATGCGCGGACCGCATA